>Ga0247722_10000005_pt1 | contig 278766 bp, 220 predicted proteins | sample MSEWelMarce3H_FC_FD_189094 | JGI IMG/M metagenome (GOLD analysis project Ga0247722, IMG submission 189094) | Subsurface sediment microbial communities from gas well in West Virginia, United States - MSEEL Well Study Marcellus 3H_FC | ecosystem: Environmental > Terrestrial > Deep subsurface >...
GCAGTAGAAATTACAGATCCCTTAACTGGCAATACTTACACAGAAACTTTACTCTTAAACGAGGAACAAAAAAGACTTGCAGATCTCTTTGGATTTTAATTTGGGTGTCCCAGTGCGGAACTCAGGAGACAATCTATATAATAAAAGTGGGGAGTGGTTTTCGTTCAACTGAAAACTACTCCCCTCTTTCTTTTGAGGTAACCTTTACTTTGTATTCAACATTACCTGGACTTTTTACCCCAGAAAGTTGCGTTCAGGTTTTTCTCTGTTCCTGCATAAACGAAAGTTACTCGTCTTGGGGTAGCTTCCCAATCCACTTCGCGTTCAACACAGACAATGACATTGCCCAGTGTGAGTTGCTTTTTTTCTTCATCGTAACTCCAATTTCCTGTTAGGGCGCCGGACATTGTGCCATCGGCATTAAGGGTGAGTGATGAGGCAGTGTTTTGTTGGGCGTATTTGTATTCAAGTTTGATGTGTTCCCATTTCCCAATTAGTGAATCTCTGGTTATGGTACCGTAATCAGGTACTGCAGCATAACGCTGAGGCAGAGCCAGGGGCCACAGGTTATCGGGCTCACTTGCAGAGGCCGGACACCATACAATCTTGCGGACGTGTCCCATCATTAGCGCGTTGGATGCAGGAATGCCCGGGACATCTTTTGGCAGTCTTCCCTGCGACATATAGAACCATTCATCCGTATCTTCATGTTGAAAAATGGCGCAATGTGAGATTCCTACCCATCCTGGGCTGAGATTGAATTTGTAGGGGTGGGTTACAATGGGGTAACTGTCTCCCCGTCCGTTGGTAAAGTTGCGCCCTGTAATGTCGTAATACGGGCCTTCTATGTTTTCGCTTCTGACCACGCGTGTATTGTAAGGTACATCAAGACCATCATAAGCCATAAACAAATAGTAATAGCCATCCTTGTAAATCACTTCAGGTGCTTCGCTGGCCTGCCAGCGCGAAGAGGCTGTACGCGTGCCAATTCTTTGTCCATATCGGGCTGTCAACTCACTTACACTGTTTGCATAAGGTGCACCCAAAGTGTTCAAGGGTTTTCCAGTTGTTGCATCTACTTCCAATAGTGCAAAACCACTGTGCCAGGAGCCGTGTATCAGGTAATGTTTTCCTTCGGGGGACACAATGTACGTTGGATCAATGGCGTTGTAGTAAAAATAAGCACTCCAGTCATTTGTGCTGGAGCGACTGTAGTCCAGACCAAGGTCAGAAGAGGACGTTGTAACAAACCCTTTGTCTTCCCATACTGCACCGGCCGGGTCGGTTGATTCGCACATTCCAATAAAGGCCCGTTCTGTCCAGCTTCCATCAAAAGCGGATGTTGTGGGATTTCCGGTTTTAATGTAATTATGAATAACGATGCTGTAGTACATGCGTAATTTTTCCTGACCACCTACATTGACTCGCCGGACAACCGGTGCCCAGTAACCGTATTGGATTTCTTCTTCGGGGATGGCATCCAATCCCATTCCTGAGCGTATAGAATTGAGGGAATCGGCTACCCAGGAAGGGGGATCATAGAATGGTCCGCCTACCCATTGCCAGTTTACCAAATCTTTGGAACGTTTTCCCTGAAAATGACCATGCCCTTCATGTTCATTGCCATATGAGGCATCAGTGCCATACATATAGTAGTAACCGTCGTAATAGGCAACGGAGGGGTCATGAACATTGGCCAGATTCCACTCACTTCTGTTCGCCCATGATGCTATTGGTGAATAGTCGTCGGCGTAAGTGGGGATGGACCATTCGGTTTCAGTCTCAGTCCCGTTTTCATCATCTCTGGGGTCCACTTCGTCGTCTTCGCACCCTGCAAATAACAGTGTCGTTAGGATGGCAGACAAAAACAGTAAATACTTCAATCTCATGATAAAATGTTTTTGGAAAAAAACTTCCTTATCAACGTTTACTGGTAAGTTGATAAGGAAGTTTCTAAATTAAGCAGATATTTTCTACTCTAACTCAACAACCGGTCGGATGTTGTATTTCTCTTTGAAGGCAGGTGCATTATCTACGCTCTTGTTTGCTGAGTTTCCTTCAAGATTTGGATTGGCATTGAGTATGTTTTGGAAAAGCGGGAAATATTCATGTCCCGGGTTGTAAGACTGGAATGATGAACCACTGGCTGTTTCAGCTGTAACAACATCTGTGTTTGCGATGATGTCGCCTGCTTCATTCTTTGGAGCCAGCATGTAATATCCATGTTCAATTAGTTGATTCAGTCTTGATTGATCGTAAAAGAAGCCCCAGCGGATCAAATCGATTCCCCGGCCGTTTTCGCAACCGAATTCTTTCGGTCGTTCTACGTTGGCTATTTGTTCGAACAGATGATCGGCAGATGGAAAATCTGACAGTTCAAGATCCGGTAAAGCTACGCGGCGACGAACCTGATTAATATAATCGATGGCTGTCTGTGTGGGGCCATTGATTTCGTTTTCGCATTCTGCTGCCCGCAACAGAACATCACTGTAACGCATCAGACGCAGGTTGACTCCGCACTGCAACCCGTTGGTAATGTTTGGATAGATATTGTTCCTTGCATTGGTCCATTTTGCGATGGAGATACCGCCCTGGGCACTGTTGGACAATGGCGTTTTGGTGATCTCTTCCTGATAAACAATATTACTGCGGGGATCTCCGTTGGGATAGGCATCGGTCGCCTGGTCGGTATAATTGCTGTACTCGTCTTCGTAGGTAACCAAAGTCCAGTATAATCGAGGATCGAGTCGGCCATCAGTGGAGGTTTCTTCTTTAAACAGATTGTACAACCAGGGAGATCCTGCCAGGTCACCCCAGCTACCCAGCTCCTGAGAAGCGTAGTTGCTTTCCACAGCATGCCCCTGAGTTGCTTCTGAACTGATATTTACCGGAGTCCATTCTTCGTCGGTACCTCCTGTCCCGAAATCCATAAACTGAACTTCGAAAAGGCTCTCAGCATTGTTTTCCGTATCTTCCTTGAAGTTGTCACCATAGTTGTTCATCAGCTCATAATGTCCATATACTCCGGCAATGATGTCTTGTAGTATGGGATATGCTTCAGTGAATTTGTGACGGAACATGAGAGCACGGGCCATATATCCTGCAGCGGCACCGGAGGTGGCACGTCCTTGAGCCCATTCGCCACCTTCATCGCGTGATGGCAGCATGTCCATTGCCTTTGAAAGGTCGGCTTCTATTTGGTCAAAGATCTCATCCTGAGTGCTGTTGGATGCAAACATGGTATTCATGTCTGAATAAGATTCATAGTCCGTAATCAATGGCACAGTCTGGTAGTAGGTGGACAAATGATAGTAGGCCAAAGCTCTGAGGAAAAGTGCCTGTCCGGCTATCTGATTATACGAATCTTCAGACATTTCAACATCATCAACCTTTGACAATATATAGTTTGTACGATTCACTACATGGTACCAGTCGCGATAGGGCCACATGTCACCAATTTCGTTAGTGCCGGGAGAATTCAGCCGGTCGTAGTCGATATACCATTGTTGAGAGGAATTCCAAACTTCGTCTCCACGCACTGCATCCAGTGTGTAACCGACACGGGCAAATGAGCCTTCAAGACGAATTCGGTTATAGGCAGCGATAACAACTTCCTGCAGTTCTGATTCAGAATCGCCAAAATCGACAGTTGTCTGTTCGTTCGGGTTCGTAACATCGAGCTGGTCATCGCAGGCTGTCAGTCCTCCGATGAGTGCCAATATTAGAATGAATATATTTAAATTTTTCATGTTGATCTTATTTTAGATTGTTTTTAGAAGGACAAGTTAACCCCAAACATAACGGTTCGTGGTGTTGGATAAGAAGCATAGTTGTAACCGGGCGTAAATGTTCCTCCGGCGAAATCAACGTTATATCCTTTGTATTTAGTTATGGTAGCCAGGTTTTGTCCGGTTGCATATACACGGACATTGCTGATATAACCATTAAACCACCTGTCCGGGAAGTTATATCCTAAAGTGACGTTAGCAATTTTCAGGTATGATGCATCCTGGATGAAACGTTCGCTGAACATATCATTGGTGATGGCAGCATCGGCATTGTATGCGACACGGGGCACATCGGTATTGGTGTTATCCGGTGTCCAGGCATTCAACAGGTCAACACTTTTGTTCAGTGTTCGGTAGGATCCACGCAACGTCATGTCAACAAAGTCCACAGCTTTAAACCCTGCAGCACCAAATGTGGAGATGCTCAAATCGAAATTTTTCCATTCAACGCGTGCATCCAGCCCGAAATTGACGTCCGGTAAGCCACTGCCAAGAATCTTACGGTCGGCATCAGTGATTTTACCGTCGGGAACCGGGTTACCGTTCTCATCTACGGTGCCATCCTCTGATGCAATATCAGCGTATATGACATCACCAGGTTTGGCGTCTGGCCGATTGACGAGTTGGCCTTCTGAATTAGTATAGTTATCTATCTCGGCTTGAGATTGATAGATTCCTTCATAAACATAGCCGTAGAATTCACCTACTTCGCGACCAACCTCTGTTCGGGTGTAGCCATCAATTCGGGATTCGCCTGAAACGCCCAGGTTTGTTACTTTGTTTTGAAGGGTTGACGCGTTTGCAGTAATCTCATACTTTACAGCATGTTGACGATTGCGATATGAAATAAGGAATTCAAGTCCTGAGTTTTCCATCGTCGCCGCGTTCATCTTTACAAATTCATTGGTTACACCGGCACTGAATGGAACTCTTACATCATAATGCAGGTCTTCTGAAGTTGATTTATACCAGTCGAAAGTAAATTCCAGTTTATTGTTAAACATGCCCAGATCAAGACCTACGTCAATGGTTTTCTTCTTTTCCCAGCGCAGCGTCGGATTAACATAGTAGGATACTGCAGAACCGGTAACTTTATTGTTGGCAAAACTATAGGTATAATCCCCTCTTTGCATCGTAGTTGCGTATTCGTAGGGACCTAAGTTTGTGTCATTACCGAGTTCACCATAACTACCGCGAACTTTAAACATGTTGATGATTGATTCATCAACAGGGAAGAAATTTTCACGCTCAATGCGCCATCCGGCAGATGCCGACTTGAAAAATTCCGAACGATCTACCGACAGACGGCTTGATCCATCGCGACGACCGGTTAATGAGATAAGGTATTTGCCGTCGAAATTGTAATTCACACGGCCGATATAGGAAGCCAGTAAGTCTTCTCTTTCGTAGGTTGAAGCCTGGGTGTCTGCAGCGTTTCCTACCTGCAGGAAGTATGGTTCAGGCATATTGTTGCCTATTCCTGTGAGCGTGTGTTCGGTGTTGCGCTCAAAAGTCTGACCAAGAACAGTATTTATCTGATGACGTCCAAAGGAAGCATCGTAATTGATATAGTTTTCGATAAGTGCTGCGCTATAGCTACGATATCCTTGTGTCAGAACTTCATTGCTTTTTGACAGATAGTTTGTAGTACTCTGAATAAATGCAGGTACAAAAGTAAAATCCTTTGCAGTGGTTTTGCTGTACGACACATTCAGGTTGTAGTTAAATTTGTGGTTGTCACTTTGACGCCCCAACATGTCAATCAGGTCAACTTTTGCAGATCCGGAAGCAACGAAACGGTCAACTACCGAGTTCCTCTCCAAAAGACCATTAGTAAGCAGAACGTTGGTAACCCGCAGGTCTCCATGTACATCGTCGTAGTAGGTACCATAACCAAAAGAGTCGTATCGGTATTGTGAAGCTGCCGATAATTTGTCGTCCAGCACCCATGTTGATTGATCGTAAGCTTTGATGGTTGGGGGGGTAATCAGCGCTGAGGCCATCACGGGAAATTGTTGACCATAGAGGCCTTCTACGTACTCATTGGCGTTACTCAGGGCCATATTGTCCTGGTTACTGTGACTATAAACTAAACTGGTCTTGATTTCGAGGAATTTAACGCTCATAGTATTGTTGGCGCGGGCAGTGTAACGCTCGAAGTTAGGTCCTGCTCCTTCAATGGTTCCTTCCTGACTGTAGTAATCAAGGGCTATGTTGTAGGTGTTGTTAGCGCCACCTCCCGAGAAGTTAACGTTGTGGTTCTGGCGAATCCCTGTTTTGAAGGCCTCGTCCTGCCAATCGGTGTTAACTACGTTGGGGTCAATGTATTTGGAGCTATTCGGGTCATATCCTGCCGGAACATCCATATTGCTGTTCCCATAAGCCATGGTTACGTATTCTCCATATTGTTTGGAGTCCATAACTTCATAGACTCCGTCTTCTACCTGGTCGATACCATAGTAGCCGCTGTAGTCTATTCTTAGTGGTTGCTCTTTTTTACCTTGCTTAGTGGTGATAATGATTACACCGTTGGCCGCACGTGAACCGTAAATAGCAGCTGCAGAGGCATCTTTTAAAACCTGAAGGCTTTCGATGTCATTTGGTGAGAAGTCGCGGATGGTAGTTCCCATGGGTACTCCATCAACAACATAAAGCGGATTGGAATTACCAAAGGTGCCGATACCTCGAACACGCACTGAGGGGTCTGCACCCGGTTGCCCGTCAGAAGTGATGCGAACACCGGCCACTTTTCCCTGTAGCATGGTGGAAATGTTTGATTTGGATACTTTTTTCATCTCTTCGGTATCCACAACGGCTACAGAACCTGTGAGGTCAGCTTTACGCTGTGTTCCGTATCCTACTACTACCACCTGATCGAGTTGTCTTATATCTGAAACCAATGTGATGGTTCCCATGTTAGTGGTCCCGTTTACGCTGATCTCAGTACTTTCAAATCCAATAAAGGAAATTTTAAGTGTAGCATCAGCAGGAACAGATAGTGAGAAGTTTCCATCAATGTCGGTAATCGTACCATTGGTGGTACCAGTTTGTTGTACGGTGGCGCCGGTAAGGGGTTCGCCTTCCTCATCAATGACTTTGCCCGTTACAGTTATATTGTCTGCCTGCAGCATAGCAGTCTGCTCGCTATCGCTGTTCCTTTCTGCGAAAGTGGCTGTTGAGAAGGCCAGCATTCCTAAAAGGATTAAAAAAATATATTTCATCAGTATATAATTTTGTTTATGTTTTGTTTTTCTTTTCGTAATGATTATTCAACTGATGCTATATCGATATAACATCCATCAATTGTGATTGCACAATTCAAATTTGAACTGTCTATGGTTATCCCCTCGTACAATTGGAAATGTGTATCGCCATTAGCATAAGTAACATCGTAACGAACATTTGCGGTTCCGTCTCCTGCGTTGGTCACTGTAACCTCTATGTAAGAACCATCCAGGTTTTCAGCAAACACGTCGAAATTCCAGTCATTGGTCGCCGTTGCTGTACTGTAACCGTCACCCCATCCGAAATTGTCCATCCGAACAACTGCATACTCTGTCAGGTCGGCTTTGCGAAGAACTATTATTGGAGAATTCCAGTTATTGGCCTCCGTTGAGTATAGGTCCATTTTGAATGTCTTTGATGAACCTGAAGCAACATTGTACTCATTTGAAAAGGCTGACCAGAATGCGGACGATAAGTCAGTAGCTCCTACTTGATTTGTTCCTCCCATTACATTGGTGATTGGAACTGTTGTTGTTACAGTGCTTGCTGCACCCACATAAGAAATAACAGCCTCTTGATCGCCGTCTGCTGCCGGAATTTCAAATTGAAGATTCTTATTTGTTATACTTCCTGTTGTTCCATCAGAATAGGTTGCTGTTACAACCATACCTGCAGGATTAAATACTGGTGCTGATGGCCCCGGGAATGTGTAGGTAGTTACATCCGGCATAGTTGTAACCTCAAGACTTGCTACTGCATTGATAACCTCCAGGTTGTAGTATGTTGATACCGCTTTGGTGTATTCGCCTTGTTTGGTTTTGCTATACGCTAAAATGACGGTCTTTTCTCCAAGAGTGGTCATGTCAGGAATAACGCTGAATGAAATATCTGCAGTATCCACCTGTTCGGAAGAACCGTCAGCGAAAGTAACAGTAGCGATTCCTTCACCCCAGAAGTCTTCGCTTCCTATTTCCACAAAATCGGGTGTTCCTTCAACTGCAATTGAGGTTGGCTCCACATCTTCTACAACAGTTATCTCAGATGGTAAAAGGTAAGCCTTTTTCATCTCCATGTAGCTGGCGTCTGAAATTAAGAAAGCTACAATATCTCCAGTTGCAGGCACCGGATGTTGATAAGTCATTATCAGTTCTGTACCGTTGGTTCCAACTGCAGTAGCTGTTATAAATGCATTTCCGGTAACCGAGTGGTCAATTTCGAGTGTGACATAGGCACCATCCATGGTGGTGCGAAAGTCGTTCCAGATATCTTCATCACCATCGGTGTCTGGGTAATTCTGTGATATCAATCCGAGATCAAAATCATCGTTTCCCCATCCATAAGCATCTGAGCGAAGTACAAAGTATTCTGCATAATTATCTGCATCGCGATCCGCTACATTGGCAATGGCAAGGTTCCAGTTGTTCCAGTTGTTTGCACTTCCTCCGTTGTGGTTTACAAACTCCAGCACCAATCGTTTATTGGCAGGAATGGTGAAGTAATCAGAAAATGCAGTCCACCAGGCAGAGCTGTAGTCTTCAGCACCAACACTTGCTGTTGCTATGTCGATGTAAGTAGTATCACCTGTGTCCACCGCTGCTTTAGCTGCAGCTATAGAATCTATTTCACTCTGCAGGTCAGAGGGGGCACTAATCGAATAGGTATCCAGCTCTTCGCACCCTGTTAAGGCAAAAATTGCCAAAACTGTTGCGAATAAAGCTCCTCTAATCAGTTTTGTTGTTTTCATAAATTTAGATTTAATTGTAATTGAATTCGTTTTTCATTTTCTATTTGATATAGAATTGGCAAAATTTTCTTCTGCTAAATTACTTCTGTCCTCTTTTTATAAGGTGGATTAATGGTTTTAAGAGGTGGATGCAGGGGTAAAATGTGAAATAAAATTAAAAATAGAAATAAAATCAGAAAGGGTTGTTACTCAGTTGTTTACTAAAGGGTTGTTTGTGGAAAAATCATTTGTCCTCATGCAGGGAATCATGTATCCTCCTAATTAAATGGCAGTTATTGTAAAAAAATGTTAGCGACCTGATGAGATGACTCCCTGCTTTTCCGGAATGAGTTTCACATGTCCAATAACTTAGGTGAAATTTAAATTAAACGAGCATGGCAAGGGATACCACAAAAGGCAGCGTATAAATTCCTCAAATGCGAGTTCTATCAAACCTATAATTTAGCTAAATTTTATGTGAATGAAAAGAGCATGGCAATGATTGCCTCAAAAGAATATGTATAAGTTCTTACATGCGAGTTCCATCCGACCTTGAAAAATTAATTTTATACGGATGAAAAGAGAAAGGAAACGATTGCCAAAGTAGAATGTGTATAAGTTGTTGCATGCGAGTTCTATCCGAACTTAATAAACAAATCTTAAACGAAACGAGCATGGCAACGATTGCCTCAAAAGAGATTGTTAACAATCAACCATGCGAGTTCCATCAGACCAATAACTTAGATGAATTATTTACTGATGAATGAAAAGAGCATAATATTTTTTTAAGCATAAATATCATCACCGAAAATGTGTAAAAAAATATTAGGCCAGAGCAAAGCAATTCCACCTGATCAGTAATTTTTGATCATCTTTTTATCAGAAGTTTACGAGACGTCTAATGAGCAGAACTATTTTTCTTATGAGTCAGGATAATCCGTAGGCAGTCAATGGCCACTATTGCTGAGAGCAACCCCTAACCTCTGTGACAAGCATTGTAATCCTTCACCATTGTCTGCAAATATTCAATGTCTGTTTGCTTTGCCATGGTGTTGGTCTTTTTTTCGATGGCTTCACGGGTATTTGTCAACAGTTTCATGTAGGTATCCGGCCGGTCATTGCTTGTGGTGGTATAGATTACTTCCTGTATGAGTTGAACATCCTGATCCGACAAAACTTCTGCTTCAGGGTAAAATGGCTCATAGTTTTCTTCAACTTCGGTCCATAAGGTTTGCTGAAAGGTATGTTTTCGGGAGGTTTTCAGAATGGTGGTTCCGGCGGCAATGTCACCCAGTCGCTGTCCTTTTCCATTAACAATGATGAAGATGGTGGCAAGCGCTCCGGAGGTGGCCGTAACATCAAATAAACGGAAGATCCAACGGACAAAACAACTCCCCGGGGTTAGTTGGGAGCCGTCGGCTTTAAAAACTTTTATTTTCATCATCTTTTTACCCGGACTCTGCCCCTGAAAAAGGAGCTCAAAGAGGAAATGATAAAAAGGGAGAGGAAGAAAAAACAGAAATAGCATTATATCTGCATCCATCTGTAGCCATACCACGAAAGTCAATACAATCGCCAAAGCGTAAACCCCCATGATTATTAAATCCAATGCATAGGCAAGAATACGATCGGCGACACTGGCAACAGGAAACTCCAGTGATACATTTTGGGTGGTGTTCAATTGAATTGTTTCCATATGGAAAAAGGGCAAAGTTGGTTCAACAAGTAAGCAAATATAATAATTTTCCCGGCTTGATACTTTTATTTCTCTTGTTTTGAGAATCGGTTGTCTTATTGTCAATTGTCATCAGGCTCTTGTTAAATTATTTTACTCCTCCTGTCAAAAACCATAAAGAAATGACTGATTACTTGTAAATTTTTAATTATTTTGGGCACAAAAATAACAAAAACCCTGCGTGAGAGAAGTAACCTTTATAAACCGAAACCGAAACCGCTGGCAGGATTTTGAGAAACGAATTTCTGATCCGCGGCGAATGAAACCCGATGAACTGGCTGACCACTATATTCAGCTCACGGATGATCTTTCCTATGCACGCACTTTTTACCCGGGATCATCGGTTGTTCAGTATCTCAATTCACTAAGCAGCAAGGCTTATCATTTGATCTATCAGAATAAGCGGGAGAAATCCACCCGTTTGGGGACTTTTTGGACCCGGGAACTTCCATTGGCTTTGTATGATGCACGTTCCAGTTTTTTGTTGTCTCTGATTATTTTTGTGGTTTCCATGTTAATCGGGATGGCTTCGGCCATGGAAAACAACGATTTTGCCCGGTTGGTAATGGGGGATGAATACATTAACCGGACACTGGATAATATTGAACGGGGGGATCCGCTGGCTATTTATGGTTCGATGGATGAGGTTCCTATGTTTTTGATGATTACCGGAAACAATATCTATGTTTCTTTTGTGGTTTTCCTTTTTGGGTTGCTTACCCCTCTGGGCACTGCCTTTCATTTATTTCGGAATGGACTGATGGTGGGTGTTTTTCAGACTTTCTTTTTTCAGCATTCGTTGCTTTCTGTTTCGTCGTTGGGTATTTACCTCCACGGAACACTTGAGTTGTCGGCAATTGTTCTTGCCGGAGGTGCCGGTATTGTGTTGGGCAAAAGTCTGCTTTTCCCAGGAACACTTCATCGAAAGACCGCATTCATGAACGGAGTAAAGAAAGGCACAAAAATCATGCTTGGACTGGTGCCGTTTTTTATAATAGCCGGCTTTATTGAGAGTTTTGTGACGCGTTACTACAATCAAATGCCGCTGACAGTAAATTTACTCATTATTATCTTGTCTCTGGCCTTGATTTTAGGATACTTTGTCTATTATCCTTTTTATATTCATAAACAATTAACCCAAAAAGAATTGAACGATGAACAAGCAGGAAATTGAATTGGTGAAATATCGTGATTTCAGTGATGTCTTTAATGGCTCCTTTGCTTTTATGTCCCAGGAGTTGAAACAATTAATCCGTGTCTTTGGCTTGTATGCCGGAGTGCCTGTAATTATTGCTGTTATTTTGAATGCACTCTATTTACAAGACGCTTTTTCCGTTATCCTTGAAATGAGTAATAGTGGTGTGGAGGCCATGCCTAATCCGGTGTTGATATTTCTTACCATCATCGTAAGTTTTGTAGCACAGGTATTTATAATGGGTCTTGTGCCGGCTTATCTGGGTGAGTACGAAGATAAAGGCCGCGACGGTTTTACAGCGGCTGATGTTTGGAATCGTTTTGCACGCCATTTTGGTGCCATTATCGGGTATAGCATTATTACCGGATTACTCATGTTTATAGGGTTTCTATTCCTGATCATTCCGGGTATTTACCTGATGGTACCATTTACGTTTGTGCTTTATGTGAAAGTTATTGAAGATAAGGACTTGGGAGATACGCTTAGTCGTTGTTTTCAATTGGTTAAAAGCAGATGGTGGGCTACTTTTGGGATTATTATTCTTGCCTATCTGATTATCAGTGTTGTCGGTTGGTTGTTTTCCATTCCCACTTTGATTGTTGCCGGGATAGAAGGTTTTACTGCTGTGTCGGGAGGAGAAGCAGTGGATGGAAGCTCTTTGGGTATCATTCTGAGTACTGTTTTTGCAGGTCTGGGGCAATACATTTTGTATCCGGTGCTTTATATCATTATTGCATTTCAGTATTACACACTCCGGGAGCAAAAGGACAGGTCAAGTTTGATGGATCGAATCTCATCTATAACAGAAGAGAAGTAATGTATAGGTTTCTACTGCTTTTTTTTATTTGTTTGTTGGGTATAGCAGGTCCGGATGCCCGGGCACAAACGCTACCTGATTCTTTGGCTGTTAGCCCGGTGGCAGCTTGGGACGAGGGACCGGTGAATTACCGTACTCCTCCCTACGAGCAAATTAAGCAGTGGAAAGCAGATCCTGATTATCTCTATGACAGGGGGGAAGGTCCAAATATTTTGAATTATCTGATTACCCGAATTTTCTATTGGTTGGGTTCGTTTGTTGGAAATCGTCCCTGGTTTTTTTATGTTATTCTGGTCTTGGCAGGTTTACTGGTGCTTTATCTGTTGTTACGCATCCTGGATGTTCCTGTGGCAGGCCTTTTTGTGGTATCGCGACAGGGCACCCAGTCAAATCTCAGGTTTTCTGATGATGCCCATGACTATACTACCACCAAACTCATGGAGATGCTGCGCATGTTTCGAAACAATAAGGCATGGAGGGAAGCTGTGAGAACGATGTTTCTGCTTTATCTCAGGGAACTTGATGACAAAGGTGAAATCACTATAAAACCATTTAAAACCAATCAGGAATATTATCGGGAGATTTCGGATTCGAAGATTAAGGAAGAATTCAGAAAACGCAAACGACTCTTTGATGTAGTGTGGTACGGTCATGTTGATTTGGATTCCGGCCAGTTTGTGGAGGTGGAGCGCCTTTTTGCCAATAAAGCAGGGAAGGAGGTTTCGGCATGAAAAAATCATCCAGTAAACACACCATCCTTACCTGGATTATAGGGTTGCTCCTTTTGCTTTTGGTTATTGCAGCCATATTTGCTCCGCGACCCATCGACTGGAGTTACAGTTTTTCCAAAAACGATGACATTCCTTTTGGTACTCGTCTGGTACACGAATCTTTGCCTTCACTTTTTCCCGAGCAGGAATTGGTAACTGCCTGGTTGAATCCAACCTCATTTTTCGATAGTAAAATACCGGTAAATACCAATTTCATATTTATTAACGGCCGGATAAGAATGGAGGATACGGATGCGCGGGCGCTGATAAAAGTTGTCTCGGAAGGAAATCACGTTTTTATTGCCGCTGAGCAAGTTTACGGAGTTTTGGCGGACACTTTTGAGCTTGATTTCAAACCCGAAATTGTTCCCGGGATGGACTTTTTTAACCGTGATTCTGTGGGTTTCCATTTTGCCAATCCCCGGTTGAAAAAGCAGTTTGGTTACTGGTATCCCAGATGGATGACCCGTTTTTACATTACCGATTATGACTCGACCCGCACTACCGTTCTTGGTCATGATCACATGGGTAAGACCAATTTTATCAGGGTTAAGCAGGGTAATGGTTTCTTTTACTTTAACAGCAATCCGTTGGCCTTTACCAATTATCATTTGCTTTCGCGCGACAATAGTGAATATATTTTCAAAGCTCTTTCATATCTTCCGGAACAGGCTACCGTATGGGATGAACATTACAAACCCTCTTCAATGCATCAGGAGGGATTGTTCGATTTTGTACTTAGCAACCGGTCTTTACGGATAGCTTGGTACCTCTTGTTTTTTGGTGTTTTGGTGATGTTTGTTTTTGGAGCCCGGCGAAAGCAACGAGCCATTCCGTTACTTAAAAGGCCGGAGAATACCTCCCTTAGCTTTGTGGCTACCGTAGCGAGACTCTATTTCAGCCGACGTGATCATCTGGATATTGCTCGTAAACGATATACCTATTTTCAGGAATTCTTGAGAAATCGTTACTATCTGGATACTGCCGGAGATGAAAGCAGAGTGATTGCTGAAGTGTCACGAAAATCAGGGGTGTCCGAGCGTTCGGTGGCTGCCTTGTTTAAAATGGGCAACCGGCTCGAGCATTTGCGACAAATATCCCAGGAAGATCTGGAACAATTTAACAGACAAATAGAATTTTTTTACAATAACTGCCGATAATTATGGAGTTAAACAATCAAACCAATGACGACGGTAAATCTCTGTTCGAGAACCGTCTCAACGTAGAGGAGCTAAACCACGCAGCGTTTAAGATCCGCAACGAAATCGGGAAAGTAATTGTGGGCCAGGAACGGGTGCTGGACTATCTGCTTACAGCTCTGCTGGCCAACGGGCATGTTTTGCTTGAAGGGGTTCCCGGTATTGCCAAAACAATGATTGCCAAATTGCTTTCCAAATGCGTGGATACCGGTTTTTCGCGAATTCAGTTTACCCCCGACCTGATGCCATCAGACGTGCTGGGTACCATGGTTTTTCATTCGGCCCGTTCCGATTTTGAATTCAATAAAGGCCCTGTTTTTTCCAATTTTGTGCTGATCGATGAGGTTAACCGGGCCCCTGCCAAAACACAGGCGGCATTGTTTGAGGTGATGGAGGAGCGTCAGGTAACCATTGATGGACAAACACATCCGATGGAGCGTCCTTTTATTGTGCTGGCAACCCAAAACCCGGTGGAGCATGAAGGTACCTATCGGCTGCCGGAAGCCCAGCTGGACCGGTTCCTTTTCAAAATTAAAATTGATTACCCGTCGGTGGATCAGGAGGTAACCATTCTCCAAAATACTCAGGAAAGGGGTGTCGCCATGGAAATGGATCAGGTCTCCCCGGTTATCTCAGCTGAAGAGATTGTGGATTTTCAACAATTGGTGACACAGGTGAAAGTGGAACATGATATTCTGAGTTATATTGCCAATATCGTTGAGAAGACCCGGAACAACAGTAGCCTTTTCCTTGGGGCCAGCCCCAGAGCTTCAATTGCTATATTGAAATCGGCCAAGGCGTTTGCAGCATTGGAAGGTCGTGATTTTGTTACCCCCGAGGATGTTAAAGAGATGGTGGTTCCCGTGTTGAATCACAGGGTTATTCTTACTCCGGAGAAAGAGATGGAGGGGCTGAAACCCGAAAATGTGATTAAGAGGATTGTGGATTCAGTGGATGTGCCCCGATAAATAAGTCTGTGGATGACCTTTAAAGCTATATATCTTCGAAACCGTTTCTATTACGGTCTTGCATTGCTGATTGTTTTGTTTTTGCTGGGACATTTCTGGCACCTTTTTTTTGTGCTTGGATGGGTGGGGTTTGCTGTGTTCTTGTCATTGATTGTCATAGACCTGATGATGTTGTTTCCCCGACGCAAAAGAATTCTTACGGGAAGTCGAAAGCTTCCTGAAAGATTTAGCAATGGTGATGCCAATCAGGTTTCGGTGGATATTGAAAACTTCTATCCTTTCAAATGCGGACTTGAGGTGATTGAAGAGTTGCCTGATCAGTTTCAAATTCGGGATTTTTATCGGCATAAACAGCTAAATCCCGGTGAGGCATGGTCTTTTACTTACACGCTGACTCCCGTTGAACGTGGCGAATATCACTTTGGCTATCTCAATGCTTTTATCCATACACGCCAGGGTTTTCTTGGTCGCCGGATTCGCCTTGCACACCCTGCCAAAGTGAAGGTTTATCCCTCATTTATTCAGATGCGTAAGTTTGAGATAATGGCCATATCGGATCGATTGAGTGAGGTGGGCATTAAAAAAGTCCGCAAGTTTGGTCATCAAATGGAGTTTGATCAGATAAGGGAGTATATCAAAGGAGACGACATTCGTACCATCAACTGGAAAGCTACTGCCCGCAGGAATCAGTTGATGGTGAATCAGTATCAGGATGAAAAATCGCAGCAGATTTTTTCTCTAATCGACATGGGACGCACCATGCAGATGCCCTTCAACGGTCTTACATTGCTCGATTATGCCATTAATACTTCGTTGGTGCTTTCCAATATTGCCATGCTTAAGCACGATAAGGCCGGGCTCGTTACTTTCAATGAAAAGATAAAATGTATGTTGCCGGCCCGGCGCGAACCCAACCATCTCCAGCTGATTATGGAGATGCTGTACAATCAGCAAACCGGCTTTATGGAGCACAATATGGAGGCACTCTATGCCATTGTGAGGAAGAAAATTCCTCAACGAAGTCTGCTGATCTTATACACCAATTTCGAAAGTCTGAAATCGGCCCGACGGGAATTGCCTTTCCTGCGCCGCCTTGCTGCGAGTCATTTGTTGCTGGTCGTGTTTTTTGAAAATTCTGAAGTCGGCAAATTGATTTTGAATGAGGCCAACGACCTCGAAGATATCTATCGTCAGACGATTGCCGAAAAGTTTATGTTCGACAAGAAAATAATCGTTAAAGAACTCGAACGCAATGGCATTCATGCCATTCTCAGTTCCCCCGGGAAGCTTACCGTTGCTACCATGAACAAGTATCTGGAGTTTAAAGCACGTGGACTTATTTAAATGGTTTCGGGTCGAGAGTTTTGGGTTTTGTGTTCTGGGTTTTGACGCGAAGGTTCTATCGGGGGGAGTTTTTTAAAGGTTTGATGGTGTAAGTGGGAGTTTTCAGAAGTTTTCCGGACTACCCCTCGTTTCCGCACGAGGGGGCTGTTTCCCGTCGTCTCTCACGACAAATTATCTTCTGCACCACCGCTACATACCTGGAAAAGCTTCCCTATGCTACGATTTGTTGGGTTGTTCAGAAAAGCCGGCTTGAAGCCGGCTACAGAAGACCCTCAAGCTCACACACAAACACCCGGCTAAACCCGGGGGCTATTCTCATGGGTGTCATTTCTCCTGTTTCTGTCCCCAATATGTGAGATTTGGGTTTTCCAATCTTGAAGGCAACCCCGACCTTGGCAGGTAAGCCTAAAAACAAGGTTGTTTCATCGAAAAATCGTCTTTGTTTGAATCTCACGCGCACAGCAAGTGAGATGAGTTTAGACGATTTCGATGGAAGAACCGTAGTTTTTTAGAGCGAAAGCTGGCTCAGTCTTGATCTTTTTTGCCTACTTTCTTGTATCAAGACAAGAAAGTAGGTCAGGGTTAAAGGGATGAAATCCCTTTTTGGAAATAAATGTAATTATTGCATTCTCCCTACATCCGGACTACCCCTCGTTTCCGCACGAGCGGGCAATTTCCTGTCGTCTCTTACGACAAATTAACCGGCCACAGAAGATCCTCAAGTTCACACATAATCATCCGGCTAAATCCGGGGGCTATTCTCAGGATAATTACCCTTCCCCGGACCCGTCCCAACAATGGGTACACAACTGCTCTTTTGGCAATCCGATGGCTTCCACCAGATCGTCCAGCTTCTGGAATTTCAGGGTGGTTAAGCCCAGATCTTTTCGGATTTGATCTACCATTTTATGGTAGTCCTCGCTTTCCGGATCGGTGTATTTTTCGAAATCGGTATCTTCCGTTCCTTCCAGTTTAAAGATGGCTTTGCGGGTAGCCAGTTCCAGTTTGGTGCGCGACTGGCTGAAGTTCAGGTATTCACAGGGGTAAATGAGTGGGGGACAGGCTATGCGCATGTGAATTTCTTTGATGCCTTCATTGTGCAGGTCTTTCACATTGTCAGTCAGCTGGGTGCCGCGAACAATGGAGTCGTCAAGAAATATCCCCGATTTGTCCTTGAGCAGCGCCGTGTTGGGGATCAGTTTCATCTTTGCCACCAATTCACGCATATTTTGGTTTTGGGGCATAAAACTGCGCGGCCAGGTAGGCGTATATTTGGCATAAGGACGCATAAGCGGAATACCTGCCTGGTTGCTGTAACCCATGGCATGACCAATGCCCGAGTCAGGAATTCCAGCCACAAAATCGGCTTCCTGATTGTCATTTTCGGCCAGTTTCTTTCCGCACCGGTAGCGGCATTCATCCACATTGATGCCTTCGTAAAACGATGGCGGATAACCGTAATAAACCCACAGAAACGAGCAAATCTGCATCTTTTCCGAGGGTTCACGCAATACAGAATGCCCATTGGCGGTAATTTCCACTATCTCTCCGGGTCCAAGATATTTGTCAATCTGATAACCCAGGTTTTGAAAGGAGCTGGTTTCACTTACGGCACAGTAGGCGTTATCTCTTTTTCCGATTACGATGGGCGTACGCCCCATTTTATCACGGGCAGCAATGATGCGGTCTTCGTGCAAAATTAGCATGGAGCAGGAACCTTTGATGGTTGCATAAACATGCTCAATGCCTTCTTTAAAACTCGATTTTTCGCAAATCAGCATGGCCACCAGTTCTGTGGGGTTGAAACCTCCCTGGCTGGTTTCCGAAAACATTTTGTGTTGCGACAGAAACCGGTCGGCCAGTTCCTCCAGATTGTTGATTTTGGATACCGTACACAAACCAAAGCGCCCTAGGTGGGAAAAAGTGACCAGGGGCTGCGCTTCAAAATCGCTGATGATGCCAATGCCCGATTTTCCTGCAAAGTTGACAATGTCGCCCTCAAATTTGTTGCGGAAATAACCATCTTCCAGACTGTGAATTGCCCTTTGGTAGCCATCGGTAGGATTGTAGAAAGCCATTCCGGCACGCTTGGTACCCAAGTGAGAATGATAATCTGTGCCATAAAATACATCTGCTACACAGTCAACTTTTGATGTTGTTCCAAAAAAACCGCTCATTGTAAATTGTTCTAATTTTTTTTCAATTATTGATTTCGGGAAGCCACAAAAATAGAAATATTGTTCGGTTCTAAAGGTAGTTTATCGGGTTTAATTGTGAGAATATGTTGGAATGAGATTGTCGTTTTGTTACAATTAATTCCAAATGTCGGGTGGAGAGTTGCAATTTAAAGTTTTTTGTGAGATTAGCACTATGTTTTTGTAAACTCCCCGTCTCCTGGAAACTTTGAGCAGATTCTTCCTCGTACCTCCTCAGAATATCTACTTCGGCTAAAACCCGCATGCTAATCCTGCTTCAGTGGGATTCCCTAAGCATTAATTTGTTGGCCTGTCTTGATCTCATATTATGTAATGAATTACAAAAAAAATAAATAAATATTGTAATGAAATACAGGAAAAGCAAAGAAAAATTGTAATTCAAAACATAATATGCTATTTTACAGATAAAACATAATTGCAATGGAGCAACTTTATGAAATTAGCAATCGAATGGTTAATTCGGTGAAAGAAGACTTTAAGCGAAGTCTTTTTTATAAAATTAATGAAGATAATCGCTTAACAGAAATTACTGGAGCACGAGGTACAGGAAAGACTACTTTGTTGCTTCAGATTGCAAAAAAGCTTGCAACCACGGGACGAAAAGTGCTTTATGTTTCTTTGGATGTGCCTTTCTTTTTCAGAAACAGCTTGTTCGATCTGGCCGAAAATTTCTATAAGTACGGTGGGGAAGTTCTTTTTGTGGATGAAGTTCATAAGTATCCCTTAAAGCATAAGGATAGTGACTGGTCAAGGGAGATGAAGGCAGTTTATGATTCCTTCCCATCACTACAGATTTTTTATACCGGCTCGTCTGTATTGGAATTGCATCAGGGGCAGGGCGATTTAAGCCGCCGGAAGGTCAGTTATTTATTACAGGGACTTTCTTTTCGTGAGTATATTCAGTTCTATCACCACTTTGAGTTTCCTGTTATTGAGCTGGATCTTATGCTGAACTCTCATCCGGAAATTTGTAAGGATGTAATGGATAAAATAAAGGTTCTTCCGGCCTTTGAGAAATATTTAAAGATTGGTTATTACCCTTTTTTTGCGGAGAGTCCTGAGAATTATTATAGCCGGCTTTCTGAAATTATCGGAGTGGTTGTTGATGTGGATATCCCGACAGTAAGCTATGTTTCTTATGAATCGCTTCATAAAATAAAGCAATTATTGGGTGTGTTGGCAACGACCGTTCCTTATACTCCAAATTTGTCAAAACTCACTTCAGAGCTCTTTGTGGCTGATCAACGTACACTTATTAAGTACATTAATTTGCTTGAAAAGGGCGATTTAATAAAAACCATAGGCGCACATGCGGTAGGAAACAAAATTTTGAATAAGCCTGCTAAAATTTATCTGAATAATACGAACCTGATGTTTGCTATCGATGCTGAAAATTTGCAGTCGGGTACTATCCGGGAGACTTTTTTTTACAATCAGGTTGGTTTTATTAATCGTGTTTCGTATCCACCAAAGAGTGATTTTCTTGTAAATGGAAAATATCTTTTCGAAGTGGGTGGAAGGAATAAATCGAACAAACAGATTAAGAATATTAGTGAGGCCTATATTGCCGCCGATAACATAGAAATTGGTTTTGGGAATAAAATTCCCCTTTGGCTTTTTGGGTTTCTTTATTGAATGGGAATGGAGCAAAGCAAGGTGGAAAGGGAGTAGCTGTTAGCTCATAGCCCCCCGTCGGGGTGGATTTCTTTGCAAGCAAAGCGGCAGAGCCGAGCGGTAATCCACTCCGTTTTCTTTTGCTGAATTTGTAATCCAGCAAAGTCAATTGCCTGTTATTAAGTTATTTGTAAGTTGGATAAATATTTGTTTTTAGCCATAAATCATTATTTGGCTATTCCAATTTCTATGTTAATTTATCCATGTTCTGTGTTTGGTAGCGGATTACAAATCCGCAAATAAAAAACCGTGTGGATTGCAAATCCACACGGACGTTCCGGTCCGACAGTAGTGTTTCACGGGAAATCCAACCGGACGAGAGTAGTCACTCAGAATGACATTCTACTTAGAACAAACCAAAGAGCTAACAGCCACAAGCTAACTCCGTCTGAAGAATTATTTCCTCTTTAAATTGCAATATTGTTTTAGTAACTTTGTAACAAAGCTTTTATACCAAACATTATGGCAACCTATACAATACACATCAACGAGCGCACAAAAACAGGCAGAAACCTGATTGAGTTTTTAAAGTCGCTTAAAGACATTGTTACTATCAGTTCGGCAAGTGGCATTGAAGAGTCGTTACACGATTTACGAACCGGGAAAGTACATAAAGCAAAAGATGCCAATAACCTGTTAAAAGAGTGTCTTAAATAGTGTACGCTCTTGAATATACCAATCGATTTAAGAAAGACCTGAAACGTTGTAATAAAAGAGGGTATAACCTTGGTGAGCTTATAAAAGTTATTGACCTATTACAGCGAACCGGAGAACTACCTGCTATGTATAAGCCACATTTGCTTAAAGGAAAATACACCGGCCTATGGGAGTGCCATATAAAGCCAGATTGGTTGCTGATTTGGCACCAAGATAACAGCAGCCTTACCTTACTAATGATGAATACCGGAACACATTCAGATCTTTTTTAAACAGAAACATATTCTTCGTCGTTCCCCCCGTTTATCTTCCCTGGATTTGCAATCCAGCAAAAGCAATTGTCTGTTATTTAGTTATTTGTGAGTTGGGTAGATATTTGATTTTAGCCATAAATTATTATTCGGCTATTCCAATTTCTGTGTTAATTAATCCATGTTCTGTGTTTGGTAGCGGATTACAAATCCGCAAATAAGAAACCGTGTGGATTGCAAATCCACATGGACGTTCCGGTCCGACAGTAGTGTTTCACGGGAAATCCAACCGAACGAGAGGTTTTTCAAGCTTGAAAGAAACTCCCCCTCCTTTCCGCACGAGGGGGCCGTAACCCGTCGTCTCTGACGACAAACGATCCAGCCAGCGACCTGTGCCCCACGCTCTATGGCGGCTAAACAAAGAAAAGGTGTCACCACTGCCGTGGCTCAGTCTCTATATTCATAAGGTTCCTTTTTACCATACTTCCGCCACTGCCGTGGCTGTTCCATTTTGATTAGTGGATGTAAATGTTTTCTCATTTTTACTAATGGTAAAGAAGATTTTCTTTGGTAATTAGCCCTCCCGATCTATATTTTCCAGCCCCCGGAGGCGGGCGACAGTATGGTAGAAGCGGCAGTGGTGACAGATGTGGATGTTTTTATCTTCTCCCGGATTCAGCTTTCATCCCTAATCTGTGAGGTTTGGGGTTTTTCAAGATTGAAAGATACACCCGCTTATGAAACACAAGACAGATTCTTCGTCGTACCTCCTCAGAATGACAATCAGTCGGGTGTCATTCTGAGCTTGCGAAGAATCTCCAACCTATAGCCTCCACCGTCCAACCTTTCCACCCTTTCACCTTTCCACCGCTTTCTCCCCCTTCCAGTCCATTCGATTAATCCGCCCGGAAATTTCATTTTACCATTTTATTTGATAAATTCACAATCGATTAACGCTCTATTCCTAACTTAAAATTATTTGCGATGAAAAAAAAGACAATTAAAATCACCGTTGACACCGACAGTTTGATTGATTTTTTTGGAAAAGATCCCACCTGGGGAACAGCTTCCAAGCCATTGGTAGCAGATGATTTTTGTAAAATTGATGCCCCCGACATTAAATGGGAAGGCAATAAAATTTTACCGTTGGAAGCCGATACCGAGTATTTGGTTACGCTTGTTTCCAATTCTAAAAAGCACCCTGTTACCCTTTACGACAAATCGACCGGCGAAATTAATGGGGAAATCAACATGGATTTGATTACGCCTACCATTACGAAAAAGAAGGAATGGGCCGAAATATTCGACCTGGATCGCACCTCATGCGAGGCTACTCTCGATGGCCATTTGATTGTTAAGCCTACGAAGGATGACAATTTTTCTGTTTTTACCCCCGAAAAAGTAAAACTGAAAGAAAATATTTTTTATCTGATTTTTTTCAGGATTGGAGGGGCTGATAAAATGGCGGTGATTGATCCGTTGATTAAGAATACTTCAGATCCTGGTGATTAAGACAAAGAGAAAAACTTTTGAAATGAGACAAATCCTGGTACTATTGTGCGTTTATCTTTTTTTTCTTCAACTTCCGTTGGAAGCCCAGGAGGAGGTGAAAAAGAAAGAAGTTGATAGTTTGAGAAATCTTCTAAGTTCAACAAAAAATGATAGTATCAGGATTCGATTATTTTTAAAGATTTCGTCATTGCATAGGGGTGAACCTGTCGAAGCGTTAAACGCATGCAGAAATGCTTTGAACATAGCTCGGGGAAAAGAGTTAGGTTTGCTTGAGGGCCTAATTTGGGAAAATATCAGCCTTGCTTATAGAGATCTTGGAAACTATTCTGAAGCAATAGAATCCTCATTTAGAGCTTTAAGAATTTATGATGAATTAAATCTTCCAGAGAAAACTGCTTCATTAGAACTACAAATAGGCAGCCATTTTACTGCTGAAAATAATTATCCTAAAGCCATAACCTACATCTCCCAAGCCCTGAATACCTTTCAACAACGCAAAGATACCGCTAACGTAGTGTTGGCCATGATCAATCTTGGGGAGACTTACCGTTTGGCTGGCAATGCTGACAGTGCTGCCATTTTGTTTCAGGAGTGCCTGGAGCTAAATCAAAAGTTAGATAATGATAATATTGAAATCGTTAAAGGCTATGCCCGGGGAAACCTGGGGATGGTATATGCTACTCAGAATAAAGAGGAAGAAGCCATCGAACTGCTGAAGTCTGCCATGGAGATTCTGGGTGAAATGGGCGACTATTACTCCACCTCAGTGTATCAGTCGGAATTGGCCCAAATTTACATCCGGCAGGGGCAAAAGGCGAGGGGAGAGGGACTGTTGCATGATGCCCTGCAAACGGCGGAGCGGGAGAAACTGAAAGAACAAATCCGGGACATCAGCAAAGATTTGTCCCTGTTTTACGAGCAAACCGGACGCTATCAGGATGCACTGGAACTGCGAAAGCAGTACGAAGTTTACCACGACAGTCTGGTAAATATCGAAAATGTCCGCAAAACGGAACAACTGGAGAGTCAGTACTGGCTCGACCGTAAAGATGCCGATATTCGTATTCTGGAAGTGGAGAATCAGAGTAAGCGGCGGACAGTTATCATTTTGTCTTTTGGGGCTGCTGTTTTGTTGATTCTGCTTTCCATTCTTTATCGCCTGCAGATTTTGCGCAAGCGGGCCTACAAAAAAGTGGCCGAACAAAAAGACATTATAGAAAAGCGTGAAAAAGAGAAAGCCCTGCTGCTGAAAGAGTTGAACCACCGGGTAAAGAACAACCTTCAGATGGTATCGAGCATGTTCTCATTGCAGGCCGCCCAGTTTAAGGGCGAACCGGCTGCCGATGCACTGGTGGCTTCCCGCCGCCGCATCGATGCACTGATGCTCATACATCAGAAACTATATCGCGAAGATGTGGATACCCACATTCGACTGGCCGATTACATCAAAGAACTGGTGGACAATCTGGTGTATGGTTTCGGCAAAGAAGTGGACTTACATTTAGACCTTTCTACGGCCAAATTGTACATCGATCTTGCCATTCCGCTGGGAATCATCATCAATGAGCTACTGACCAACTCATTGAAATATGCATCGGGCGAAAGCAAATTGCGCATTGACGTGGCACTTAAAGAAGAAAATGATAAATTGCGATTGATTATTGCCGATAACGGGCCGGGAATTCCCGAAGGGTTCGATTTCAGGAAGAGTCGCTCTCTGGGAATGAAACTGGTTCACTCTCTCATCAGGCAGTTGCAGGGCGAACTGACCCAAACCAATGACCATGGTTGCCGATGGGAGTTATCGATGAGTTCAGACAAACTACAGAATTAATGCATGAGCAACAAGATTAGTATTCTTATTGTTGAAGATGAATTTATGATTGCCGAAGACATAGCCATGCGCCTGGAGGACATGGGCTATGAGGTAGCCGAAAAAATCGACAACGTAGATGAAGCCATCGCCTGGCTTGACGAAAACAAGGTGGATATTATGTTGGTGGATGTGAACCTGCGGGGAACTAAAACCGGCATCGACCTTGGAAGGATTGTCAACGAACGGTTTCACATCCCTTTTGTTTTCCTCACATCGCTTGCCAATCATGAAGTGGTGGAGATGGCCCGCCAGGTAAATCCTGCAGCCTATCTGCTCAAACCGTTCAACGACCGTCAGGTAAAAGTGTCAGTCGATATGGCGCTTCAGAATTTTTATGGCGACAGTGGCCGGCAAAGTGGCGAACCCAATGAAGTAAATGATGAAAAAGAGGAGTACGTGTTGAAAATGCCCGGCTGCCTCTTTCTCAGAAAAAGCACCAGCTATCACAAAGTGAATTTCAGCGACATTCTTTGGCTCGAAGCAGAAAGCAACTACACAACCATCCATACCAAAACCGAGAAATACACCTACTCCGTGGTGTTGAAAAGTTTCGAAGAAAAGCTTTTGCCCAAAGATTTCATGCGGGTGCACCGTTCCTTTATTGTCAACCTCTCCAATGTAACGGGCTTTGAAGGCAATACACTTTTTATTGACAAAACGCGGATTCCTGTAACACGAGCCGCCCAGGAGAAGGTTTTTAAGCACTTCAGAGTAATATAGAAGTATTAGAAGTGACCTGCCAGCGCTTGACCAGAGCAGCTGACAGGTCTTTCTTCCAGACAAACTGAGATAGAGAGAGAAGTTAGGATTAACGGTTAAGATGCCTCCTGAAGTTGTATTTTTGGGAACCACCTGAAAATGCAGACAGGCTTTCCTTCAGGATGCGACTTATCTATTATTTGCAGATCTATGTGATAATCCAGATTTATGTTGGATGCATTGAGGTGTGTGTCTGCTTTTATTTGTGCGTGATATTTGTAATCGGCAAATGCAGCAGCCCAAAACAGATCTGTGCCTTTAAGACCGATGGCCCGGTTTTCCTCATTGCCAACCGGATGGATGCCGGGGGTGTGATGGAAAATATCCCGCCATTCGGGATTTGAATGGGGTGCAGGAGAAACTTCTTTAATCATTACTTCGAAGGGTGAATGCTTTGAGATGTTGGTTTCCCACCATCGCAATTCATCGCCGGGAGCCGCCTTTATGGTAAGGCTGTTGGTTCCCTGGCCATTTACCACATGACGACGATCTGCCATCATATAAATGAATGGAGAGAATTGATCATCTTCGTTAATGGTGAAAACAGGGGGCTCGCTGGTTGTTAAATCGGTGTTAACTAGGGCCTTAATCCGGGAGTCTTTCAGCAGGGCTGCAGAATCCACCAATACCATCATTCCAATCACATTGCTCATTTTGCCTGGTTTTAATTGTTTAACCAAAGGCCGGGGATATTCGGTTTTTTTATGGTCTAAAAAGGCTTGGGAGGTTAATCCAATGTGAATATAGTGGCAGTATTATGTGATTCCGAAAAGAATGAGTGAATGGAACAAAAAATTGAGTGAATGGTCGTATTTTTAGAGTTTGCTTCGGGAACCGTCCACTTTTTCCTCCTCCCTGCGGTGGGCATTGCGAGTGACTACCTCAAAAAAATTGAGGAATAATGGGTCTATGATAGAACAGGATCGTCCCCGAAGGGCAAACTAGAATAACCCCGGGTTCTCGACCCGGGGTAGGTTTTTGTTTATTACAAAAATCTGTCATTGGGAGGACTCAGCCCGAAGCAATCTGAGAATATATATACGCGACCATTTTTATATGGTTAAGTTTAGAAATTAAATCCAAAATTGAAGTACCATCGTAACCTGTGGTCGGTGTTATTGCTTCCGGCTCCTAATTGTAAGGGACCCAAAAAACTATCGTATGCCAGCATTAAGCCATATCCGTAAACGGTTTCTGTTTTGTCCAGACCAATGGGCTCAATTTGCTTGGGAAGATTTATGGTGGAAAACAGCACTCCTCCCTGGATGTTCAGATGGATTTGTTGAAGGAGGCGGTATCGAAGATCGATTTCCCCCAGGGCAAAATCTTCCACCAGCTTTTCCCTGAATGAGTAACCGATAAAGTGTACTTCGTTACTGCGGTTGTTGAATGGAAGTCCTCCGATAAATGTTAAGTCGAGCAACGGAGCTGCTTTGTTTGTAAATTGCCCGGATAATCTGATGCCTGGGGTGAATTTACGACTTACCGGGAAATATTTTTGCCAATGGCCCCCCAGAGAAAAATATTGCCGGTTGGGAATGTTGGTAAGGGGTGCTACCAATTCCTTTCCGTTGCTGCTGCCTTTGTAAAGCTCTTTGCCGTCAATGTTGAATCGGTAAAAAAGATTGATTTTGGAACCTCTGACCGGGAAATATCGTCGGTTTAATGAACTGTAATTGAAATCGAACCGGGTAGAGAGAAATGTGTTTCCGAACCGCTCCACTCCTGCATAAAAGATGTCTGAAAAGCCACTTCTGTTCTGCAGCGTTGAGTGTGTGTATCGTACCGAAGTTTCCATTTGCCAGTAGGTGCCCAGATTTGTCAGGAAACCGGCATATACGGATGAATATTGTTGTTTGAACGTTCCATATTTTGAGCCGTCATCCAGGTAAACCGGCAGGTTGTTGTTTTCGTAGGTAAAGCCTGTTTTGGCTGCAGCGATTTGTTTTTCGCCCAGGTAATTAAGCTGATATACATTAAAGCGGGGTGTTTCAGATATGTCGGTGGTCAGTGAGGTGCGCGAAGAGTTCCCAAACAGGTTTCTTACGGTCAGGTTGGCCAGCAGTCCTGCTTTGTATTCATTGTCGTAATGAACTGAAAACTTGGTTTTGGCCGGATTACTTTCTTCCACTGTTAAAACCAGGACATAGCCCTTATCCAAAGGGTCGAGGTGATAGGTGATGTTTTCGAAATGACGGGTTCCCATGGCTCTTTGGATGCCTGTACGGAGCAGTTCACTGGTAATGGTATCTCCGGGTTGCACCCGCATATTACCCAGCAAAAATTGTTGGGTCGTACTTTCCTGACCATGAATCTGAATTCTGGAGACGATCTTATTCTTTGCCTTCTTTTTATTCACTTTCGGAAAAGTCCGTGGTGCGATATGGTGTTCCGCCATGAGTTTTCTGAGGGAGTCTGTCTGTTCTCTGGCAGCTTCTTCTCCCAGGAGGATGATTTCTTTGGCATTTGAAAAGCTGGCGGTATTGTATTTTTCCAGTTGCGGCGAGATCAGTAAATCTGTTCTTCTGATGGCTCTGCGCATGGCCAGGTTTCCCCCTATTGTGGCCGATGCCATTAGTATTTCGGGAAGCGTCTCAGGGCCTTCATCGTTCGGTTTGTCTTCGAAGCCAACGTTGATACCAATAATAATGTCTGCCCCCATTCTTTTGCACAAATGAACCGGATAATTGTTAAGAATTCCCCCGTCCACAAGTAACATAGAGTCTAATCGTACAGGGGAAAATACCGAAGGAATAGACATACTGGCTCTGAGTGCCGTGGTGAGGTTTCCCTGATCGAATACATACTGATTGCCGCTGATAAGGTCGGCTGCTACACATCGAAACGGAATGGGAAAGTCATCGAACGATCGGATGTCTGCCATATGCCAGCTTAACCGGGATATCAGTTCACTGATTTTTTGTCCGCGAACCAGACCTGATGGTATTTCGAGTCCCTCCCTTGTAATGTTGAATTCTACCTGATATCGGTTGTAGTCTTCTTTTTCCTGAGGCGACACCGATGAGAGCGGAATCTGATCTGAAAGCAGACTGGTCCAGGATACGCTATTTACAATTGAGTCCAGCTCTTCGGCCGTATATCCGATGGCATAGAGTCCGCCTATGATACTGCCCATGCTGGTTCCGGTGATGTAGTCCGGAACAATTCCTTCCTCTTCCAATACTCTTAATGCTCCGATATGGGCCAGTCCTTTTGCACCGCCCCCGCTCAGCACCAGCCCTATTTTAGGGCGCTCCTCCTGAGCCTGAAGCAGAACTCCTGTTGACAGGAGTATCAGTATGATTAAAAGTAAGGATTTTTGCATCTTTACAACGGGATTTTATACAAAAGTAAAAGATTCCCGGTTACGGTGCTTGGTTTACAGGTGAATAATTGATTAAACTGAATCCTGAGCATCTGAACCGACAAGATTCAGGTGTGGTTCGATTGTACCGCCTGAAGAACGATTCTGACAGAGTCTTCGGGCGAGAGACTGGTGGTGTCTGCAGTCAGTGTAGCCATTTCGTAAAAGGGAGTTCTTTGTTGCAGGGTGGTTTTGATAAAGGCCAAAAGCTCATCTCTGGTTTTGCCAGCAATTAGCGGGCGATGTTCCCTGGCAGGCATCAGACGGTCGGTGAGGGCTTCGGGCGACACTTTGAGATAGATGGTCAGCCCGTATTTGTTCATAACTTCCATATTGTCGAAGTGGCAGGGAACACCTCCTCCGGTGGCAATAACGGCCTTCCCGGATTTTGTGCTTTCATGAACGGCCAGTCGCTCAACTTCGCGGAATGTTTCTTCCCCATATCTGGCAAATATCTCTGAAATGCTCTTCCCCTCTTGTGTTTCGATGTATTTGTCCAGGTCGATAAATTTAAAATCCAGTTCACGGGCCAGCAGGCGACCAAAAGTGCTTTTGCCGCTGCCCATGAATCCGGTAAGGTATATCGGGTATCGCATATTAAAAAATTGACATCTGGCTGTTGTCCTCTTCCTCCTCATCGCTATCGGGTTCCTCGTCTTCAGGATCCTCAGGCTTTGGTTCATCTTTAATGATGGGCTCCAGTTCCATTATTTTATGAATCTGATAGGTTGTAAGCCTCTTCCCTTTAGCTTTGTATCCTTTTATGTTGATAAATTCAGCAACTTCGACGATGACTTTCTCGCGGTCTTTATCTTCTCCGCCAAATTTTATCTCCAGTCGGGGGTAATCCACATGAGTCAACCGAACCAGATGTGATTTCGGGTTGTCTCCGATAAATCGCTGAGGTTTACTAACCTGTTCTGCCTGGAAGCGCTTCAGGTAGTAAAAGTCCTGATCTGCATCGTAGTAAACTGCCGACCATACAACTTCAGTATCAAATTTCTCGATATACAGGATATTGTCCTCATAATGATTGGCAAGGTCATAAGAGGTCTGGAAGAATTGGCCGTCTTTGGTCATTACCAAAATCTGGTCACCGCCGTGGAATTCGCCCAGATACTTGCCTCTTCCATCCACATTGAGACGAAGGATTTCCGGTTCAAACCATATTTTTCGGCCTCCCAGGGTACTTTCGCCTTTCTTTTTCAGCACAATCTTGTGAATGGCATATTTGGTCAGGATATTTCCCTGTGCACCACGTCCTTTAATGGCCTGTTCGGCCATGTCGAATTCAAATATCTGATTGCGCAAACGTGCACGCGGCTTCAGGGTGACTTTCAATACTTCCGCTTCGCCGTTGGGGTTTGCGCTGAAGTAGATTACTTCTGAGCCATCCTTTCCTTTGGTAAGGTTGTACTCCTTGTCGCGGGTAACTCCCGTTACAGCAAATCGTTTTATGTATGTGTTACCTTGTTTGCCATCGCGGTAAACCACGTTGTAAATGGTACGGGAATCGTTGCGTTTGAAAACAGCGATGTGAATGATGTTTTTTCCCACAAATGCTTTGTCCTGTACCTTTGTTATCAGGTATCGGCCGTCCTTATAGAAAATTATTATATCGTCAATGTCGGAACAGTTGCAGACAAATTCATCTTTCTTCAATGCTGTTCCCACAAATCCATCCTCACGGTTGATGAAGAGCTTTTCGTTTTTCACCACGACCTTGGAAGCTTCGATGTTTTCAAAACTTCTGATTTCCGTCATTCTCGGATAATGCGAACTGTATCTTTTCTTCAGCCCTTTGTAATATTCAATGGCAAAAGGTATAATGTTGTTGAGGTTGTACTCCACCTGTTCCAGTTCTTCTTCCAGCGAAGCGATGTATTCGTCGGCTTTTTTCGAGTCGTATTTTGAAATTCTTTTAATTCGAATTTCCATTAGTTTGAGAATGTCATCGCGGGTAACCTTGCGTCGCAGAAGGGATTTGAAGGGATCCAGTCCGTGATCAATGGTTTTGATGATGGCCTCATAGGTCTCACAATCTTCAATGCGCTGGTAAATCTTATTTTCAATGAATATTTTTTCCAGCGATGACATGTGCCATGCCTCTTCCAGTTCTCCTTTTCTGATTTCCAGTTCCCGGGTCAGCAAGTGAACGGTGTGGTTGGTGTTGTGTTTCAGGATTTCACTAACTCCGAGAAATGCGGGTTTCTCATCACGAATTACACAGGAGTTGGGCGAAATAGACAATTCGCAATCGGTGAAAGCGTATAGCGCATCAATGGTTTTATCGGGCGAGGTATTGGCCGGAAGGTGCACCTGAATCTCTACCTTTTGGGCTGTGTTGTCATCAATTTTTTTGATTTTTATCTTACCTTTCTCATTGGCTTTCAATATTGACTCAATGAGGGAAGAGGTATTTCTTCCAAAAGGAATATCTGAAATAACCAGGGTACGGTTATCCAGTTTACTGATTTTGGCACGTACTCTTACTGCTCCACCACGCAGACCGTCGTTATAGCGCGATACATCCATCATTCCGCCTGTCGGGAAATCGGGGTATAACTCAAAGGATTGCCCTTTAAGATGTGCAATGGAGGCATCAATGAGTTCGGCGATGTTGTGTGGAAGGATTTTGGAGGCCAGACCTACGGCAATTCCTTCCACCCCTTGAGCCAGCAAAAGGGGAAACTTAACCGGAAGCGTTACCGGTTCCTGGTTACGGCCATCGTATGAGGGTTTCCATTCGGTGGTTTTTGGATTAAATACCACTTCCTGGGCAAATTTGGTCAGTCGGGCTTCTATGTAACGGGGGGCTGCAGCACGGTCCCCGGTAAAGACGTTACCCCAGTTTCCCTGCATGTCAATCAGCAGATTTTTCTGACCCAGCTGAACCAGCGCATCGCCAATGGAGGCATCACCGTGCGGGTGAAACTGCATGGTAAAACCAATGATATTGGCCACTTTATTGTATCTGCCGTCCTCCATTCTGCGCATGGCGTGCAGAATACGTCGTTGCACAGGCTTTAAACCGTCATTGAGATGAGGTACAGCCCGTTCCAGAATCACATAGGAGGCGTAATCCAGAAACCATGTGCGATACATTCCCTGAAGGGCAGTGACTTTTACTTCAGGTTCTGTTTCTGCCGGTGAAACGGGATTATCGGAATTGTTGACTTCTTCTTTGTTTTCCTCTTCGGGCTCTCCTGGTACTTCAGGATATTTATCGTTTTCGTCAGTCATTTTTATAGCATTTCTTCGTCAACCACAAGATTGTCAATGATGAAATTTTGTCTGTCGGGAGTGTTTTTTCCCATGTAAAAATCCAGAACATCCTTAAAAGCATCTTCTTTCTTCATTTTTACGGGCTCCAGGCGAATGTCTCTGTTAATGAAATGAGTAAATTCATCCGGAGAAATTTCTCCCAAACCTTTGAATCGGGTAATCTCGGCATTCTTACCCAGCTTTTTCATGGCTTCATAACGCTCCTGGTCATTGTAGCAATAAAAGCTCTCTTTTTTATTCCGAACTCTGAACAACGGGGTCTGCAAGATGTAGAGGTGACCGTTTTTTACCAGCTCGGGGAAGAACTGCAGGAAAAAGGTCAGCAGCAGAAGGCGGATGTGCATTCCGTCCACGTCGGCATCAGTAGCGATGATGACCTTATTGTATCGCAGGGTTTCAAGTCCCTCCTCTATATTCAAGGCTGCCTGCAGCAGGTTGAATTCTTCATTTTCGTAAACCACTTTTCGCGTGAGGCCGTAGGTGTTCAGAGGTTTACCTTTAAGACTGAAAACTGCTTGTGTACCAACGTCCCGGGCTTTGGTAATTGACCCGGACGCCGAATCGCCCTCGGTAAGGAAAATGGAAGTTTCCATTTTTCGCTCATGGTTAGAGTCGAAATGGATGCGGCAGTCGCGCAGCTTTTTGTTGTGCAGGCTCACTTTCTTTGCCCTTTCACGTGCCAGCTTCTGGATGCCGGAAATGGCCTTGCGTTCTTTTTCCGATTCGAGAATTTTTTTGTGGATGATTTCGGCTATTTCCTGATTTTTGTGCAGGAAGTTGTCCAGTTTTCCCTTTACAAAATCCAGAACATAATTGCGAACCGATGTCCCGCCCGGGGACATGTCCTTGGAACCTAATTTGGTTTTTGTCTGTGATTCAAAAACCGGTTCTTCAATTTTGATACTCACCGCTGCCACAATTCCGGAGCGAATATCGGCTACATCAAAATTTTTGTTGAAAAATTCCCGAATGGTCTTTACATATGCTTCGCGGAATGCGATCAGGTGAGTTCCGCCCTGGGTAGTGTGCTGGCCATTAACAAAAGTGTAATATTCCTCGCCATACTGGTCACAATGGGTTACAGCCACTTCCAGATCGTCGTCTTTGAGAGAGATAATCTTATACAGGCCGGTTTCGGTCATCTGCTCGTCCAACAAGTCCAATAATCCGTTTTCAGAACGATAGACCTCTCCGTTGAAGTGAATGGCCAGTCCGGCATTGAGATAGGTGTAATTCCTCAGTAAAGAACTAATGTATTCTTCTTTGAATGCATATTCCCCGAAGATTGATTCGTCGGGAAGAAACTCCACAAACGTGCCGTTGCTTTCTTTGGTGGGCTCTACGGGAGATTCTTCCACCAATTCTCCTTCGCTAAAGACAACTTTTTTGGTCTGACCGTCCCGAAACGCTTGTATGACAAACCTGGAAGAGAGTGCGTTGACTGCTTTGATACCAACCCCGTTGAGTCCTACCGACTTCTTAAATACCTTACTATCATACTTGGCACCGGTATTCATTTTACTGGCTACATCAATCACTTTTCCCAACGGAACGCCCCGGCCATAGTCACGAATAGCCAGGCGTTTTTCGTCCAAATCAATTTTGATTTTTTTGCCGAAACCCATCATGTATTCGTCAATGGAATTGTCCATGACCTCTTTGATCAGTACATAAATTCCATCATCGGCAAAGTTACCGTCACCGAGTTTTCCGATGTACATACCCGGACGACGCCTGATGTGTTCTTTCCAGTCAAGTGTGCGTATGGTATCTTCAGAATAGTTTTGCAACATTGTTTGTTACCTCTCGTTTGTGTGCATTAATGTTTTGTGTGTTGGGTTAAGCGGATGTTTTCTAAAAAATCATCCAAATATAACGAAAAGGAAAAATCTTTCGTAATCTGATTTTTCGATAAAATTTTCTTTTGATGCAAATCAGCGGGTTGCCGATTCAAAATAAAATCATTCTATCGAATTAATTCAGCTCTGTTGGTATCCAGTTTCAGGAAGATGAATAACAGGATGGTAAAGCCCCAGAATGAAGAACCTCCATAGCTGAAAAATGGTAGGGGAATCCCGATTACAGGGGCCAGACCAATGGTCATACCAATGTTAATGGCTATGTGCATGAAAAAAATGGCAGCGACTCCGTAACCATAAATCCTGCTAAAGGCCGAATGCTGTCGCTCGGCAAGAAAAATGATTCTTAGCAAAAGAGTCAGAAACAGAAGAATTACAAAGGTGGTTCCGATGAATCCCCACTCTTCTCCTACGGTACAGAATATAAAGTCGGTGGTTTGTTCCGGGACAAAATCAAATTTCGTTTGGGTGCCCTGGAGGAATCCTTTCCCGTAAAACCCTCCCGAGCCGATGGCTATTTTTGACTGATTAACATTATAACCGATTCCCTGTGGGTCATTTTCCAACCCCAGCATTACCAGTATCCTGTTCCTTTGATATTCCGATAAAACAGAATCGAAAAAATAATTCGTCGAGTAGGTATAGGCGGTCAAACCCCAAAGTATGATTAAGGCAACACCAATCTGGGGAAGTCTCCTGATTAATACTTTGAATCCCAAAAACAAGCTTGATGCGGCGATTCCTGCAATCAGAGGAATAACCAGCCCTGTGTCCCATCCAGTAAGTTTTCCGGCACTGTAAACAATCAGAAAACCTCCGGCTGTTATGGCTGATGTAATTACTGCCAGTCGTTTTTGTTTGGATAAATAGATGTAACCGGCAAAAAGCAGGAAGATTCCTAAAATGAGGTAAATGATGGGGTAGAGCAATGATGCAATAAGGATTACTGCTGCGAGTGCGATGAGAAAAAGAAAAACCGGCGACATTCCTTCCCGGAAGAAGACCAGGAAAAAGGCTGCATAAACCAGAGCGGAACCGGTGTCGTTTTGCAACAAAATGATGATGGCCGGAAGAAAAACGATTACGCCCATTTTCAGGATATAGCGCAGTTTTGACATATTGAAATTGTATCTGCTCATCACTCTTGCCAGAGCGAGGCCGGCGGCCACCTTTGTCATCTCGGCCGGCTGCAACCGGATGGAGCCTATTTTAAACCATGCCTTGGCTCCGTTGATCTCGACTCCAAATAACAGTGCCATAATTAATAACAGGATAGAGATGCCAAAGAATATATAAGCAAACTCCACAAAAAACTTACTGTCAATAAGAAAAAGAACACCAATCATTATTATCGACAGACCAATCCAGATTAATTGTTTGCCGGGCTCGGAGGCAAGTGTAATTCCGGAAATATCCTCAGGGTCAAAATTGGCGGCATAGATGTTTACCCAACCAAAAGTTACCAGCAGGGCATAAATGACCACTGTCATCCAGTCAATGTTCTTGTATGATCTAATCGTTGCTCTCATCCTTATTTATCAGGTCTGCATCCAACATTCGTTGTTCTATCCATTTTCGTGAGCGGTGTATCTCTTTGTTTAAGTATTTTTCAATAATCAGGCTGGAAATGGGCGCTCCGTAGGTGGCTCCAAATGTGCCGTTTTCCACATAGGTGGCCACAGCGATTTTGGGATTGTCTTTGGGAGCAAAAGCAATGAAGATACTGTGGTCGTCTCCATGAGGGTTTTCGGCTGTTCCTGTTTTTCCGCAAATGGTAACTCCCGGTATCTGGGCTATGCGTGCTGTACTCCCTGCTCCGCCCCAGATGGCTTGTTCCATTCCGTCAACTACCGGAACAAAATGCGCTGAATCAATTCCCACATAATGGGGCTTTTTGAATTTTGTGGGAATGGTATCGTTTTCAATTTCCCGGGCTACATGGGGGATGTGCCAGTACCCCCGGTTGGCAATGGCAGCTGTCATATTGGCCATTTGGATAGGTGTAGTAAGCAGCTCACCCTGACCAATGGCCAACGAAATAACTGTAAGTGAAGCCCAACTGCCTGAGTAAATCTGATCGTAATAGTTGCTGTTGGGCACAAACCCTCTTCCTTCATTGCTCAGATCGGTCCCTAAACGGTAGCCAAATCCAAAATTTACCAGATAATCTTTCCATTTGTCAAGACCAGTTTTGGGAGAGCCATATTCGGGATTGTCCAGTACATTTCTGAAAACATGACAATAATAGGCATTACAGGACATCTGGATGGAGGCCTCAAGATCCAGGGGACTGGGGTGTGAGTGACAACCTACCGAAAGGGCACGGGTATGATAGCCCATTTGGCAGCCAAAGCGGGATGCCGGGGTTATTACTCCTTCCTGCAGGCCAATGAGGGCCATAATGGTTTTAAAGGTGGATCCCGGAGGGTAACCCGATTGCAAAGGTCTGTTAAACAAGGGGTAGAGTGTGTCGGTTGCCAGTTTTGGAAAGTTTTCGTTTCGCTCCCGTCCAATAAGCAGTGAGGGATTGTAAGATGGTGAAGAAACCATTGCTAAAATTTCACCGGTGGATGGCTCTATGGCAACAATGCTTCCCACCTTATTCTGCATGAGTTTTTCTCCGTACAATTGTAGTTCATGATCCAGTGTCAGAGTCAGATCTTTACCGGATACTGCCGGTTCATCATGGTCTCCGTCGCGAAAAGCGCCTTTTTGCCGGCCATGAACATCCACCAATACATAACTGGCCCCTTTTTCTCCGCGAAGTGCTGCTTCGTATGTTTTTTCAACGCCGCTGATGCCCCAGTAGTCACCCTGGGTGTAATAGGGGTCTTTCTTTAATTGCGATTCATTTATTTCACCCACATAGCCCAAAACATTGGCTGCTGTTTCATGTTCGTATTTTCGGACAATCCTTCGCTGTCCGTAGAATCCTTTGAACTTGAAGAGTTTTTCCTGAAAAGCTCCGAACTTCTCTGCTGGCATCTGCTTGTAAAACACGGATGGCTGAAAGGATGAAATCTGACGTTGTCTGAGCCGGTTGCGCATTTCACTAAACAGATTGCGAACTTCGCTCAGCTCAATCCCCATGCTGCGAGCCAGCTCCAGGGTGTCCAGAGCTTCCGTTTCGCGGGGAACAACCATGATGTCATAAACTGCCTGATTGGAAACCATCAAGGCTCCGTTTCTGTCGTAAATCAATCCCCGGGAGGGGAATTCCGTGATTTTACGACGGGCATTGCTCTCCGCCGAAAACTTGTAAGACGGGTCATACACCTGCAGCATGAAAAGCCTTACAATGTATATAAGACTTAACAGCAAAACTATCAAACCGATGACGATTGTTCTGTTATTGGTGTTTCCCACTTACGCTCTGTTTTTAAGAGGTTACAATGTGTTGGAATCTCGTTTGGCAAAAAGCATGGCAATTAAAACAAACAATACCGTAACCAGGGTACTTACAATGCTTTTTGACAAGGTGGCCATAAACAATTCTTTATCAAAAGCTTCAACAAAGAAATAAAACAGATGATGCGTGGCCACCATTATGCCCATATATTTGAAAAACCATCCAAATCCGTAGTCCGAAGGTACAGGTCTGGTTCCTACTTCATAGCCGTCCCTGGGAGAAAAGGAGCTGAGTATGAAAGGCCTCAGAAAGGCCATGAAAACCGTGGCTGATGCATGAAGCCCCAGCGTATTCATGAAAATGTCGATGATGAGTCCTGTGATAAAACCAAGCACCAGCAGCAACCACTTTGGGGTGCTGAAGGGAAGTGTGATGATGAATAAGATGTATAGATACGGATTTACATAGCCGCTAAACTGCAGGTTGTTTAGCAACAATACCTGGAGTAATATCAGTATTACAAAGTTAAACAGATATCTTGGCAGCAGATTAATCATCTTCACTTAGTTTTTCCAGTTCCAATCGCTCCTGAGCTTCCAGTTTTTCAACGATGTGAACATATTCCAGATTCTTAAAATCAACAGATAACAATACGCGTATCTCGTAAAATCCCTCTCCCTGGTCAATGGTTACCTTGTCGATGGTTCCAATCAGCACGTTCTCAGGGAAAATCGAGGAATAACCACTGGATACTACTGCGTCTCCCACAAGCGGGGTGGCATGAGCAGGAATTCCGCTCAGCGTGGCATACCTGTAGGAACCTGCATCCCAGTAGAGTGATCCAAAGAAGCCGGTCTCACGCAACCGGGCCGAGATTCTGAGCCGCGTGTTGAGGACCGAAATAACAGTGGAGTAGTTTTCCGATGTGTTGAGCACTACCCCCACCAGACCTCTCGATGAGATGACTCCCATGTCAGGGGCGATGCCATCCTTCCGGCCTTTGTTTAGTGTGAGATAATTAAAGTGTTTGTTTACTGAGTTGTTGATTACCCGGGCAGCAGAGTATCGGTATTGCTGAGCTGCCACTGTGTCCACTTCAATCTCCGGAAGCATTGGGGCATAAAAAGAATTCTTATCCAGTTGATTGCGTAATTCTGCATTTTCTCTGGCCAGCTCTTCGTTGGTCCTTTTCAGTTCAAAGTATTGTATTACTGAACTGAATCTTTCGTACAAATAGCCTGATACCTGATTGGATGAACTCAGATATACCTTTCTGTGATACTGATTGTAATTAAATATGAAATAGAAGCTGACTATCTCCAATAACAGAAACAGCAGCAAAAAATGGTTTCGAATGATGAAACGGATGAAGTTTCTCATCTTGTGTTTTTAATTCGGGTCTATCTCATCAGGAACGAGAACTTGTGACGGTTTTTAAGGGCAATGCCGGTTCCGCGGGCCACTGCATGCAACGGGTCCTCTGCAATGTGGAAAGGAATGTTGATTTTGTCGGTCAATCGCTTGTCCAATCCTCTGAGCAATGCACCTCCACCTGCCAGGTAAATACCATTGTTTACGATGTCGGCATACAATTCCGGAGGTGTTTGTTCCAGCGCATTCAGGATGGCGGTCTCCATCTTGGAGATCGATTTTTCCAGACAGTGCGATATTTCCTGATAGGAAACAGGAACCTCGATGGGTAATGCAGTCATCTGGTTGGGCCCCTGAACAATATAATCTGCCGGAGGCTCATCCAATTCGGGAAGTGCCGATCCTACTCTGATTTTAATCTCTTCGGCAGTTCGTTCTCCGATTTTTATGTTGTGCTGACGACGCATGTATTCCATAATGTCTGCCGTAAGGTCATCCCCGGCAATGCGGATTGATTTGTTGGTTACAATTCCGCCCAGCGAGATCACGGCGATCTCGGTGGTACCTCCACCTATGTCCACCACCATGTTGCCTTCGGGGGCCTCCACATCAAGCCCGATTCCCAGAGCTGCTGCCATGGGTTCATAAATCATATAAACTTCCCGTCCACCGGCATGTTCCCCGGAGTCGCGTACAGCACGAATTTCCACCTCCGTACTACCCGATGGAATACAGATTACCATAGTCAGTGACGGAGTGAAAAGCTGTCCCTTTTTGTTGATCATTTTGATCATGCCCCGAATCATTTGTTCGGCAGCATTAAAGTCGGCGATAACGCCATCGCGAAGAGGACGAATGGTGTATATATTGTCGTGTGTTTTCCCATGCATCTGGCGTGCTTTCTCACCAATAGCTTCCAGCTTATCGGTACGCCGGTTTAATGCAACAATACTGGGCTCATCCACAACTATTTTGTCGTTTTGTATAATGATGGTGTTGGCGGTTCCCAGGTCCATGGCCAACTCTTGTGACAAGAATGAAAATAATCCCATTGTATTTGGTTTTGTTAATGTTTAAAATGACGGGTGCCCGAAAACACCATGGACATATTGTGTGCATCACAGAAATCTACGGAGTCTTTGTCACGCACGGAGCCTCCCGGTTGTATTACGGAGCTTATTCCTGCTTCCCGGGCTATTTCCACCGAGTCGGCAAAAGGGAAGAAGGCATCAGAGGCCATTACAGCTTCTTCCATGTCAAATTCAAAAGCCTGTGCTTTGGCAATGGCCTGTCTGAGCGCATCAACCCTGGAGGTTTGGCCTATGCCGCTGCCTATGAGTTGTTTGTTTTTTGCCAACACGATGGCGTTCGACTTGGAATGCTTTACTATTTTATTGGCAAATAATAAGTCCTCAATTTCTCTATCGGATGGTGCCTTGGAAGTTACAGTAGTCAGATCTTCATGAGTCTCAGTTTTATTGTCTTTATCCTGCACAAGTACACCGTTTAGAAGCGTTCTGGCATTGAAAGTGTTGAGTGAGGATGGTTTTTGAATCAGAATGATCCGGTTTTTCTTTTGCTGCAGGATGTCCAATGCTTCCCGGTCGTATGCGGGTGCAATGATTACTTCGAAGAATATTTTGTTGATTTCGCCGGCCACATCGGCTGTAACTTCTTTGTTGGTTATGATGATTCCGCCAAAGGCAGATACCGGATCTCCGGCGAGAGCTTCTTTCCAGGCTTCGGAAAGCTGATCTCTGGATGCCAGTCCGCAGGCATTGTTGTGTTTCAGGATTGCAACTGTGGTCTCATCAAATTCTGAGATAAGTGAAATGGCGGCATCAATATCCAACAGGTTGTTGTACGATATCTCTTTGCCATGCAACTGTTCAAATAAATCCTCAAATTTTCCGAAGAATGTTCCTTTTTGATGCGGGTTCTCCCCGTATCTCAAGGGTTTGCTTTCGTTGACAGCCTTTCGGAAAGCGGGGAAAGATTCATCGCTGTTGAAATAATTGAAGATGGCGGCATCGTAGCCCGAAGAAACGGCAAAAGCTGCTGTAGCAAAGGATTTTCGATCTTCGGTATTTGTTTCTCCGTTTTTGTTGACCAGTACATCGTGCAGTTGTGCATACTGGTCTTTGGAAGGAACAATCACTACATCTTTGTAGTTCTTGGCGGCGGCTCTGATTAAAGAAATTCCGCCAATGTCAATTTTTTCAATGATGTCTGGGTGTGACGCTCCTGATGCAACAGTGTCTTCAAATGGGTACAGATCCACAATGATAAGATCTATTTCAGGAATTTCATATTCTGACATCTGTTTCCGGTGGTCTTCATCATCTCTTCGTCCCAGGATCCCACCGAATATTTTGGGATGTAGTGTTTTTACACGGCCTCCGAGAATGGAAGGATAACTGGTGAGTGACTCCACGGATTGTACTTTTACTCCCAACCCTTCGATGAAAGACTGTGTTCCCCCTGTGGAATAGATGGTAACACCTAGTTTGTCCAGCTGTTTTACAATGTCATCAAGACCGTCTTTATGAAAAACTGAAATTAAGGCAGATTTTATCTTTTTTGTGGCTGTCATTATTTTAACAATTTTATTCGGGAATTGACGCAAAATTAAGAAAAAGAGAACATTTAACAACACCTGATCTTTAATTTGTGTACCGCGGTGTGAATTTAATAATTATTGGAGATGATGAGGAGCGTTAAAATAAAAAAAGCTGCCTGAATGTCAGACAGCTTTATGTTTAAAGGTTACAGCCTTTTTTTTATGGCTTCGGTTTCCTGCTCAAATCCCGGTTTACCCAGCAAGGCAAACATGTTTTTCTTGTAGGCTTCCACACCCGGCTGATCAAAGGGGTTGACTCCTAACACGTAACCGCTGATGCCACACGCCTTCTCGAAGAAGTAGAGCAGTTGTCCCAGGTAATACTCGTTGAGTTCGGGGATTTCAACCCTGATGTTGGGGACTCCTCCGTCGGTGTGAGCAATGCGGGTACCCAATTCGGCCATTTTGTTCACTTCATCAATGCGTTTTCCGGCCAGGTAGTTGAGCTTGTCCAGGTCGGCTTCATCACGTGGAATCAGGACCCGGTGTTTGGCAGCGGCGACAGAAACCACCGTTTCAAAAATTGAACGCTCTCCTTCCTGAATCCATTGTCCCATGCTGTGCAGGTCGGTAGTGAAGTCAACTGCAGCAGGGAAAATTCCTTTGTGCTCTTTTCCTTCGCTTTCGCCATAAAGCTGCTTCCACCATTCGGATACATAGTGCAATTTGGGCTGATAATTGACCATGATCTCAATTTTCTTCCCTTTTTGGTATAACAGGTTTCGGGCTGCGGCATAAACAGCTGCAGGGTTTTTATCGAAAGGAATATCGGTACCTGTGAGTGCCTTCATCTCTTTGGCACCTCTTACCAGTTCACTGATGCTGTATCCGGCAACGGCAATGGGAAGCAATCCTACAGGTGTAAGAACAGAGAACCGTCCGCCCACATCGTCGGGGATAACGTATGTTTCGTAACCTTCCTGCTCCGCCAGGGTGCGCAATGCTCCTTTGCTGGCATCGGTAACTGCCACAATGCGTTCTTTTACTTCTTCTTTATCGTATTTGGTCTCCAACAGTTCCTTTAGCACGCGGAAGGCAATGGCCGGTTCGGTGGTGGTTCCAGATTTGGAAATGACAATCACACCAAAGGATTTGTCTTTGAGCAGATCCAGCATTTCGTAGGTGTAATCTTCTCCAATGTTCTGACCTGCATAAAGAATGGCAGGGTTTTTCCGGTCATCTTTCAGTTGATCAAACGAGTCGTTCAGAGCATCGATAACCGCTCTTGCTCCCAGATAGCTTCCGCCGATACCCACTACTACTACATAGTCGGCTTTTCCGCGGAGTCTTGCGGCTGTCTTTTCGATGGACATCACCTGATCGCCGTCAATGTTATCGGGAAGGTCAAGCCATCCGAGAAAGTCATTACCTTTCCCGCTCTTGTCGGTAAGGGTTTTAAGTTGTTTCAGGATGTTGTCCTGTTCTTTGTTTATCATGTCCTGGGTTACTTCCGGCGCAACCTGTGACACATCAATGGTAAGGTTCTTCATAGCGTTATGTATTTATCTTTCTGTTTTTATCTTTTTAAAACTCAACCCTCATCTCTCAACCCTGTTCTTTTTATCTCAACTGATCCGTCAGTAGTTTAATCTCAATGGCGGGTGAGATTTTTTCATAAATTATATTGTGAACAGCTTCGGTAATGGGCATGTTCACTTTATATTTCTTATTTATCTCCACAATGCTTTTTACTGCATAATAACCTTCGGCAATCATCAGCATCTCCAGTTGCGCACTTTTTACCGAATAGCCTTTTCCCAGCATATTCCCGAAAGTACGGTTTCTTGAAAACTGAGAGTAGGCAGTCACCAACAAGTCACCCAGATATGCAGAACTTTTGATGTCGCGTGTGATGGGATGAACTGTATCCACAAATCGCTTTATTTCCTGTATGCCGTTGGAAATAAGTACTGCCTGGAAGTTGTCTCCATATCCCAGGCCGTGGCAGATACCAGCGGCAATGGCCATCACGTTTTTTAGTACGGCTGAGTACTCAGTGCCGTATATGTCATCAATTACGGTTGTCTTGATGTAGGAGCACGCCAGACGGGATGCAAACACCCGGGCTTTTTTAATGTCCTGGCAGGCAATGGTCAGATAAGAAAGTCTTTCCAGAGCTACCTCTTCTGCGTGACAGGGGCCCGAAATAACTGCAATAGAATCAATAGGAACCTCATAGTGTTTGTTGAAAAAACTGCCGATGATCAGGTTCTCATCGGGGACAAGCCCTTTAATGGCAGAAACAATAAATTTGTCTTTCAGTGGGGTCCGAAGCGATTCCAACGACTCTTTAAGAAAAGCCGAAGGTACAGCAAAGATGAGCACATCCGAATTCTCTACAATCTCATTGATGTCAGTGGAAAAGAATATCTGGTCGGTGTCAAAATCCACTGATGTGAGGTAATTTGGATTGTGATCCATCTTACGAAACCGGTCGATGTGCTCTTGCTCACGGAAGTACCAGTTCAGTCTGTCTGAATTATTCAGTACCATCTTGGCAATAGCGGTGGCCCAACTACCACTTCCTATAATACCAATGGTCGATTCTTCATCCATGCCTGTCTGTTTTGGTTTCTGCAAATTTATTGATAGACAGGAACCGAAAGCAACGACAAATGTCATTGATTTGGTTCCTTTGGTTTGTTTTGTCTGAATTAATCAGTTTAACGGACTGGGATCTATTAATGCTCTACCCAGTTTTTGACTTCATCAGGTTTGGGATTTTGAAGGCCCAGTTTGTGCTTTTTGTTGAGCCCACATAATTCCTGGTGCAACTTATTGGGATTGCTCTCTTTTAAATTTTCAACCTTGAGATATCCGGCTTTGTGAATGACGGGCACCCATTCTGCAGGTACCCCAATGGCAGTAAATTTCTCCTCTCCGTCGCGCTCCTTTTTCTTTTCGGGACGCATCTGAGGGAAAAACAGTACTTCCTGGATGGTGCTCTGACCGGTCATCAACATTGTCAGTCGATCAATGCCAATTCCCATTCCTGAAGTGGGAGGCATTCCATATTCCAGCGCACGTACAAAGTCCATGTCTATAAACATAGCCTCGTCGTCTCCTTTTTCCGAAAGTTTTAACTGATCCTGGAATCGGGCCAGCTGGTCGATGGGGTCGTTCAACTCCGAGTAAGCGTTGGCCAGCTCTTTACCGTTAACCATCAGCTCGAAACGCTCAGTCAACTCCGGATTATCTCTGTGTTTTTTGCACAATGGGGACATCTCCACCGGATAATCGGTAATGAATGTCGGCTGAATGTAAGAGGCCTCACATTTTTCACCGAAGATTTCGTCAATCAGCTTTCCTTTACCCATCGATTCATCATATTCGATCTCCAGTTCATCGCAAACCTTGCGTAACCCGGCGATATCCATTCCGGTAATGTCGTAACCTGTATGTTCTTTGATGGCGTCGAGCATACTGATGCGCTTGTAGGGACGTTTGAAGTCGATTGTTTTGTCTCCTACCTGCACTTTGGTAGTGCCATGGAGGTCAACTGCCACCTTTTCGATCATCTCCTCGGTGAAGTCCATCATCCATTTGTAATCTTTGTAGGCAACATAGATTTCCATCACGGTGAACTCCGGGTTGTGGGTGCGATCCATACCCTCGTTGCGGAAATCTTTTCCGAACTCGTAAACTCCTTCGTAACCGCCTACAATCAGCCTTTTGAGGTATAGCTCATTGGCGATGCGCAGGTAAAGTGGCATGTCCAGCGTGTTGTGATGGGTAATGAACGGACGTGCCGCAGCACCACCCGGAATGGATTGAAGGATGGGGGTCTCCACCTCGAGGTAATCTTTTGCATTAAAGAACTCACGCATGGAGTTGATGATGCGGGTCCTTTTTCTGAAAGTGTCACGCACCTGGTCATTAACGATGAGGTCCACATACCTCTGGCGATAGCGTTGCTCAGGATCCGAGAAAGCATCGTAAACTTTTCCGTCTTTTTCCTTAACCACCGGCAATGGCCGCAGAGATTTGGCCAAAACAGTCAGTGAGGTTACATGAACCGAAATCTCGCCCATCTGGGTTTTAAAAACAAACCCTTTGATGCCGATGATGTCTCCGATGTCGAGTAATTTCTTAAATACGGTGTTGTATAATGTTTTATCTTCCTCCGGACAAATGTCATCACGACGAAGATATATCTGAATCCGCCCCTTCTTATCCTTTAGTTCTGCAAAAGAGGCACTTCCCATGATGCGTCGGCCCATGATGCGACCTGCAAGACTCACTTCTTTGAAATCATCAGGATTTTCTTCAAATCCCTTTTTGATGTCTTCGCTGTAATGGGTTACCGGAAATTCTTCCGCAGGGAAAGGATTAATTCCCAGTTTTTCCAATTCTTTCAGACTTTCCCGTCTGATAATTTCCTGTTCGCTCAGTTCCAGTTGGTTCATAAATTCGCGTATTGTTTGTCCTTCGGAAAATTTCCTTTTTTATCGATTCATCCGGCACGGGTTTTTGATGGTGTTGCCCATTGCCGCTAATAGCCTGTTTTTTAACACAGGGGATGAACCCTGGTGAATGAAAAAAACAGCACAAAGATAGTGATTACCTGTGAAAACCAATTCCCGGCCTGTTAACTTCTTAGAATTTGTCTTAATTGGGAGTTAAAAATGACTTTTTAACACGAATGAAACGAGCATGGCAATGATTGCCTCAAAAGAACATGAATAAATTCTTGCATGCGAGTTCCATCCGACCTTAATTAATAAATTTTATACGGATGAAACTTTTCTGTTTTCAAACACTATTGTCCGGAAAAAACTATTATTATGAAAGTAGATTGCTTCGCTCTGCTCGCAATGACACCGTCTTAATCCTCTGCAAAGCCCCGTCATTGCGAACGTAGTGAAGCAATCTCAAATTTTAAACCGGACACCAATGGTTTTCAAACTGTTTAATTTGCTCCAATTCTTTGACATTCAGCCCCTGGTAAATGGACTGTGAAAAACTCATTGTTATTTAAAATCATTTTAATTAAACTTGCAGGTTATATTAGATCGTTAGATTTTTAGAAGTTAGCGATTAGAAAATTTTTATAATATTGACATACTGAATTTTATCTAAAACTTTTGTTTAAGTATAAAGGATTTGTCCTCATTGTCCGGGACGAGTTTCATCAGACCAATAACATATATTAAGTATGAATATAGTATCTGAACGAAAAAGGAAGCCTGCGTGGCTGAAAATTCAATTACCCAATACAAGCGACTATAACTGGATGAATAAGACCATCCGGGATCATAAATTGCATACCATTTGTACCAGCGGAAAATGCCCCAATTCAGCAGAGTGCTGGGGCAATGGCACTGCCACGTTTATGATTCTGGGAGATATTTGTACCCGTTCGTGTAAGTTCTGCAACGTAAAAACCGGAAAACCCGATGCGGTGGATTTTAAAGAGCCGTTCCGCATTGCCCGCTCTATCCAGATAATGAAATTGAAGCACGCCGTTATTACTTCTGTTGATCGTGATGATTTGGAGGATGGTGGTGCCGGTGTTTGGGCAGAAACCATTCGTAAGGTTAAAGAGATGAATCCGGGCATCACACAGGAAGTGTTGATTCCTGATTTTAACGGGCTCAAACATCTTATTCAACAGGTTATTGACGCCAAACCGGAAGTGGTGAGTCACAACCTGGAAACCGTACGCCGGCTGACACCTCAGATCAGAAGTAAAGCCAAATACGATTTGAGTCTGAAGGTGCTGGAATACATTGCATCTACAGGGGTGGTGCCCAAATCGGGGATTATGGTCGGGCTCGGAGAAAAACCCGAAGAAGTACTGGAAACCATGGATGATCTGATTGCTGCCGGAGTGAAGGTGCTGACCATTGGGCAATATCTTCAGCCTTCGCCCAAACACCTGGAGGTGGTGGAGTATGTGACACCGGAACAGTTTGCAATTTACGAAGAGGAAGGCCTGAAGAGAGGGTTCAAATATGTGGAAAGCGGTCCGCTGGTTCGTTCTTCCTATCATGCCGAAAAACATATTAATGCATTAAAATAATGGGGGAGTCGTTGACCATATTTGAAGATCTTGGAAAGATTGACTATAAGAAAGCCTGGGATTACCAGGAAGAGCAGTTTGCCAGGGTTGTTGACAGTAAGCTTTTTAACCGGGAAAATCCTGAAAGCCGGAAAACAATTGAACACCATTTGATTTTCTGTGAGCATCCGCATGTTTATACCCTGGGAAAAAGCGGGCAGGCCAATAACCTGCTGATTCAGGACGATTTTTTGGAGAAAATTGACGCCCGGTTCTATAAAATTAACCGTGGAGGGGATATAACTTACCATGGTCCCGGTCAGCTTGTGGGCTATCCGATTTTTGACCTGGAGCAAATGGACCTTGGAATCAAGGAATATATCCACAGACTTGAGGAGGCCATTATTCTTACCGTGGCGGAATACGGAATTGAGGCTGCCCGGCTGGATGGGGCTACCGGAGTGTGGCTGGATGTCAATACGCCCGGGGCTCGAAAAGTATGTGCCATCGGAGTGCGGGCCAGCCGTTATGTATCCATGCATGGTTTTGCCCTTAATGTGAACACCAATCTTGAGTATTTCAACCATATAAATCCTTGTGGGTTTGTGGATAAAGGGGTAACATCACTTCAGAAAGAGTTGGGCCGGGAGGTGGATATGGCAGAAGTGAAGACAAAATTAAAAGGTCATCTTCAAAAGGTCTTTGGCTTAAGTTTTGTTGCATTGTAGTAATGGATTAGCTTTTATTCTCTGTTGTTTGTTGATAATTTTTCGGATTATAAAAGCCGGAATAGTTTGAAAAAATGTATTTTTTGAGAAAATTTACTGTCTCAAAAGTGAGTGTGCTGAAATGGAAAAAAGATGGAGCATAAAAGAGAACCCCGAAAGTGAAATTGAAGCAGAGCTATCTGCTTTTGAGGATATAGGACCTGCTTTAGGGCGATTGCTTGCTTTACGCGGTGTGAGAAACAGTGAGGAAGCACGGACTTTTTTCAACCCCAGCCTTTCAGATCTCCACGATCCTTTCCTGATGAAAGATATGCAGGAGGCGGTGGATCGTATCCAAAAAGCTATTTCTGCAAAAGAGAAAATTCTTGTATATGGCGACTACGATGTGGACGGAACCACCAGTGTGGCGCTTGTCTATTCTTTTCTGAGACAATTTGTTCCCGAAATCAGCTACTACATCCCCGACAGGTATGAGGAGGGATATGGTATTTCTTACAAAGCCATTGATATGGCAGTGGAGGAGAATACCGGACTGATCATAGCTCTTGATTGTGGCATTAAAGCGGTGGAGAAGATTGAATATGCCTGTGGAAAAGGGGTGGATTTTATTATCTGCGATCACCACACTCCGGGTGATGTTTTACCTAAGGCTGCTGCCTGTCTGGATCCCAAACGACCGGATTGTTCTTATCCCGAAAAGAACCTGTCTGGTTGTGGTGTAGGTTTTAAAATGCTTCAGGCCCTTTGTCAGCAGCAAGATATTGATAATGAGTCTCTTTTTCAGTATCTCGACCTTGTTGTGGTCAGTATCGCTTCTGATGTGGTGCCTATTATTGGTGAAAACCGGATTCTGGCAGATATGGGACTCATGAAACTGAACAGAAATCCCGGAGTTGGTCTTAAAAGCATCATCAGAGTGTCAGGAATGGCAGGCAGGGAACTGACCATTAGTGACATTATTTTCAAGATCGGTCCAAGAATCAATGCTGCCGGACGCATTGAATCCGGCAAGGATGCCGTAGCCCTTCTGGTAAGTGAAGATGAGAATAAAGCTTACGGCATGAGTTGCACCATCAATGAGTGCAATGAAACCCGTAAGGATCTGGATCGAAATATTACCCGTGAGGCACTGGCTTTGCTGGAGGATAATGTGGCCCAAAGGGAGAAGAAAACCACGGTTCTCTTTCATCCTGAGTGGCATAAGGGGGTTATTGGCATTGTTGCATCCAGGCTTACCGAGAATTATTATCGTCCCACGGTGGTGCTGACCGAGTCGAAAGGGATGATTACCGGTTCAGCGCGTTCGGTGGATGGCTACGATCTTTATCATGCCATTGAAGCCTGTCAGGATTTACTCGAAAACTTTGGCGGACATACCTATGCAGCAGGATTAACACTCAGGCCTGAGAATATCAATGCTTTTATCGAAAAATTCGAGAAAATTGTTTCAGAAACCATTCGACCGGAACAGTTGGTGCCCCAGATAGAGGTGGATGCGGAGATCGGATTGGGAGACATCACTGTTGAATTTTTCCAAAACCTGAAGCGGTTTCGCCCCTATGGCCCCGGGAATCTGAAGCCTGTGTTTGTAACCCGAAATGTTTATGATTTTGGCACCAGCAAAGTGGTCGGAAAGGAAAAAGAGCATCTGAAACTGGAAATGATAGAGAGTACTTCGCCCAAAATAATCAAAGGCATTGCGTTTGGTAAGGGCCATCTGCTGGAGAAAATAAAACAATCTCAACCATTCAATATCTGCTATACTATTGAGGAAAGTCTTTACGATAATCATCAGCCCTTTCAGCTGATGGTGAAGGACATTAATTTCAGAGAAGAATAAAAAAAATGAAATCGGCAAGGCATGTCTCAAATAAGCATCTAATAATCCGCATTCATGCGAGTGTCATCAGACCAATTAATCGTAAATGAGTATTTTCGGGCAAGCGTAACACAGTAAATGGTTCTTTATGGACAAACACTAAATTATATACAAAAAAAGAGCACCCGGCCGGGGGGCGGGTGCATCTTTGTTTTGGGTAAGGTTGTACTTCGGTGAGTTATTGAACCACTACCTTGGTGGTTGTATTGTCCACAACTACTATGTATAAGCCCGGGGCTACATTTACTGAGATATTTCCTCCTGCATTGTCCTGGTTGAACACTTTAGCACCTGAAAGAGAGTAAATGGCAATATTGCTGCCTGATTTTGATGCAATAGTTACATTTCCTGGAGCTGTAGAAATTTCAGCGTCTGCTTTTATTGTTTTGGTAAAAGTGGATACATCCGGACTTAAAGTTATGTCATCTGCATACCAGACTGCATCTTCAGCTGCTGGATTATCTGACATTGTTCCGTTGGCACTAATCCCGAACGCAATGTAAATAGTACCTGATAATGTTTCAGAATAAGTGTCGTTCTGATTTATGGGAATATCAATTGCCTCCCAGCCTGAGGATTCCCCTTTTGCTCTTTCCCACTCTCCCAGTCTCACATTTTCGTCATTTGCAAATTGACCGGTTGGCACGGAGGGGTAAGCTTCCACATAAATGGTCTTCCACCCAATGTCGCCTGAGGCAAAATAGCCTTGAAATTGTAATGAATTGTAATCAGACAATGTGGTTCCCGCTTCAAGTGTTATTTCCAGGACAGGAGCAGCATTGTAGTTTGCTGTTGTTACTTGTAGCACATTGCCCTGGCTTCCACTAAATGGATTGGCAACAATTTCTGCAGTGATATGATCGGGGCTCCACCCAATGCCGCTAAGTTGAGTATTGATGCTCATGTCCTCAAAGTCTTCTGTAATCTGAGCGGATAGTAATCCAAGACAAAATAAAAATGCAATCAAAGTGTAGATTTTCTTCATAACAATTCGTATTAAAGTTTGATAAAGGTGCGTTAAGTAATTTTAACAAAAATACAGAACAGGACGGAAAAGAACAAGTGTTGTGTGTGAATGACATGCTGTATTTTATGGTTTTGTTTTAGTTCTTGATGAAGCAGGTTGAATAAGATGTGAATGGATAGATTTAACAGATAAAGTGATTCTGTTTAACAAAACGCAAAAAGCTTAATAATTATCTCATCTTAAGCATTCAAAAATCTAACGATGTGTTGTATATTTGTACAAAACAAAAATAAAGCGATTAACTATGAGAAATTTGCTTAGCCAACCATTGATTGCCATTGTTTTGTCTTTAGCACTGGTGTTTTCTGCCTGTCAGTCGGGTCAGAAAAAGGATGATAAAGGAGAAAATAAATCTGTTAGAACTCAGAAAATTGATAAAGAGGAGATTGAGCAGGATGTGCGGGAGTTTGTATATCCGCTTCCCACTTCTTTTGAAGTAACTGAGATGCTCAACAGAATCGGAGCTTCTTACATTCTTACTTTGTCGAACTCTGCCGAGAATGTGGACAAATATCTTACGGAAACAAAACAGGCTCTGAATCTTGGAGTGTATGGTGCCGATTTGAGTTATGCCAGTACCTATAACCAGAAGCAGCAGATTGTAACTTATATGGAAGCATCCAAGAAGTTGATTGATGTTTTAAATATTACCGGTGCACTGCCCACCGACATTCTGGATAAGATTGAGCAGAATGAAGACAATAAGGATGAATTGGTAGAAATTATTACCAATACCTTTTACGATACCTATGAGTTCCTGAATGTTAACCAGCGTGGTTCGGTGAGTATGCTGGTGCTGGCAGGAAGCTGGGTTGAGGCTCTTTACATCACAACCAATATTTCTGAAGATACCTATCAGAATAAGGAGATGGTGAAAATAGTAATGGAGCAGAAATCTTCATTGAATAAGCTTTTGGAGATCATGAAAAAATATGAGTCAGACCCTGCAGTGGCTGCTGTAATTGAGCAGTTGACACCTCTGGCTGAAATCTACAATATGGTGGAAGACAATGCCATTTCTGAAAAGCAAATGAATATGATTATTCAGGAAGTGACCATGGTCAGAAATGATTTTGTGGAATAGTCTGTTCTACTTCCGAAAATAAAAAATGGCCATTCTGAAAAAACGGAATGGCTTTTTTTTGATATCGCCTGTGTCTTTCGGGAATCTCTGGGTTGGCGAAAATTTTTTTGTATCTTCACATGAATAAAGTATGCCTGCAATGGAACAAACAATAAGTGAAGCTCTGCTGGAGTCATTGATGAAGCTTTTTGCGCTGCTTACCGATATTAAAACCGAGAGTAAAACCGGAAGAGCCCGGTTTTTGGTGGAGGATTTTCTGGGGAGGCATTTTAATACCGAGTACGTGCAGCAATATCTGGAGAAATTTGATGAATTTCTGTCCAGATATCATGCACATATAGATAGTGGTAATCAGGAACTTCTTGAAAAGCAGTCGTCGGATAATCAAACGCGGATTCTTAATATTTGCAACCAGATCAACCAGGAACTGGAACAGGAGCCAAAGATTATTTTGTTTGTCCAGTTGCTGGATTTCCTCAAAAAAGAGGATACCATCAGTGAAGAGGAGCATTATTTTGTTGACCTGTTGGCCGAAAATCTGAAAATTGATGCTCAGGATTATGACAACCTGAAAACCTTTATTCTCGAATCCCCTGAAGCCGTTGAAGATAAAGGTTCTTTGTTGTATATCAGCGGAGACAAGGATGCGCCCGATCCCCGGGTTAAAAACATCTACAATCCTAAACAGCAGGTAATTGTCTGGGTGCTGCGCGTGCGAAGTACCAAAACGTTTATTTTCCGGTATTCCGGTTCGCGAAACCTCTACCTCAACGGCCATAAAGTTGAGCAGAACAGAACCTATATTCTTGCCGTTGGAGCCGTGATTAAAACCTCCCGGATGCCTCCGGTTTACTACGGCAGGGTGGCTGAAAAGTTTATCCACCGCATCGACAAAGCCCGTATTATCTACAGGGCAGTGGATGTCTCTTATAAGTTTAACAACAACCAGATTGGGATCCATCGTTTCAGTTTTACCGGACGATCAGGCCAGTTGGTTGGTATTATGGGGGGGAGTGGAACAGGAAAATCCACTTTACTCAATGTGCTCAATGGAAACTATAAACTGAGCAACGGTAAGATTTCCCTGAATGGCTACGACCTTCATGCGGATAAGGAACATCTGGAAGGGGTGATTGGTTATGTGCCACAGGACGATTTATTGAAAGAGGAACTGACTGTTTTTGAGAACCTCTATTTTAATGCCAGACTGTGCTTTAGCGATCAAAGCAGAGAAGAGATTTTGAGGAGGGTGGACAATGCTCTCCAGGATTTTGACCTTGTGGAGGCCCGCGATCTGGTGGTTGGAAATCCGCTTAACAAGATTCTCAGCGGCGGTCAGCGGAAGCGATTGAATATTGCTCTGGAGCTTATTCGTGAACCTTCTGTCCTATTTGTGGATGAGCCTACTTCCGGCCTTTCATCCATGGACTCGGAGAAAGTGATGTCGTTGCTTAAACGGCAGGTCCTGAAGGGAAAACTGGTGATCATCAATATTCATCAGCCATCATCTGATTTATATAAGATGTTGGATAAATTGCTGATGATTGACAAAGGCGGTTACATCATCTTTAACGGCAACCCGATGGATGCCATCGTCTATTTTAAGAAGATGGCCAATTATGTCAATCCGGAAGAACGCGAGTGTTATGTGTGCGGCAATGTGAAGTCGGAGCAGGTGTTGCGCATTGTGGAAGCAAGAATGGTGAACCCCTATGGTAAGCTGATTCGTAAACGGAAGGTAAAACCGGAAGAGTGGTACCGTTACTATCTAGAAAATTTTGAGAGTAAGTTTCAGTGGAAGTCCAAACGAAAAATGGACCGAAAGGAACCATTGCCCGACAACCTCTATAACATTCCTAACCGAAGGCGGCAGTTCTGGATTTATACCCTCCGCGATGGTCTCTCCAAACTTAAGGACCGTCAGTATATGCTCATTAATTTCCTGGAGGTTCCGGTGCTGGCACTTATATTGTCCTTTTTCACCAAGTATCTTGTCGGAACCGGAGGTGATACATCAGCATATGTATTTGCGGGGAATGTAAATATTCCTGCTTACCTGTTTATGGCGGTGGTGGTATCCCTCTTCATTGGTATGAATGTTAGTGCTGAAGAAATAATTAAAGACCGGAAATTGTTGCAGCGGGAGTCATTTTTGAATCTGAGCCGTTTCAGTTTTTTAAACAGTAAGATTCTCATACTTTTTGCGATTTCAGCTCTTCAAACCCTGATGTTTGTGTTGGTCGGTAACAGTATTCTTGAAATACAGGGGCTTACCTGGAGTTACTGGCTGATACTTTTTTCCACGGCTTGTTTTGCCAATATGCTTGGACTGAACATCAGCAGCGGGCTAAACTCGGTGGTTGCCATTTATGTGCTGATACCCCTGATCCTGGTACCCCACCTCCTTTTCAGTGGTGTGATTGTCAATTTCGACAAACTGCATAAATCCATTGCCAATGAGCGATTTGTCCCTCGTATTGGGGATGTGATGGTGTCGAGGTGGTCGTATGAAGCACTGGCGGTAAACCAGTTTAAAAATAACGACTTTGATGCACTGTTTTTTGATGCCGAACAGGAGATGAGCAATAATTCCTACTATGCCACGACTTTGATACCTGAGTTGCTTACAAGTCTGGAGGCAGCTAAATGGTCGGCACGGCGTAATGATGATGAACAACAGATGGTCTATCAGCAGAAGGTTTACATAGCTATTCAGCAATTGCATGAGTCTTTTCCTGACCTGCTGCCTTCAGAAGCGGTTCCTGCTGCAGACGAACCGTGGTCTGAAGAGATTTTGCATCGGGCAGAGAAAGTTTTGGTTGATGCAAGAGACTTTTTTAACCGGGAATATCAACGGTACAGTCGTCAGCGAAATGCAATTATGGAGGACTTAATTGAGGAATATGGAAGTTCGGAAGCCGTACTTGCTTATAAGGAGGATTATCATAACGAGGCGTTGTCGGATGTTGTATTGAACAAGAAGAATGTTGAGCAATTTGTCTTCTCAGATGGTAAAATGGTAAGAAAAAAACATCCGGGATATATGGTGCCTGAAGGTGACTGGGGACGGGCTCATTTCTATGCTCCCTCCAAAAAGCTGGGTAATCTGAATATTTCAACCCCCTGGTTTAATATGTTGGTTGTCTGGATGGGTGTTGGAGTGTTGTATGTAACGCTTTATCTGGATGTATTGCGTCGTGTAATTCGCTACTTCGAGACCTTTAAGCTCCGTCGTCTGAATCGTCGTTTACAGAAACTCGGAACCTGATGAAGTAGGTTGAGGGACAATGAATTATATAGAGTCCGTCTATAAATAAAGCAAAGTTTGTTTTTAGTCCTGTTCCTGATAATAAAGCGTCAAATGCAAGGCGGGCGATGACTGAAAAACAGGAGTTTACTTTTCGTAAATGACTGTTTTTAAGGCAAGCTCAACGCAGCAATTGTCGTTTTTTTGCAGGCGCTATTATATAAAGAAAACGGGCATTCCGGTTAAAGGAACGCCCGTTTTTTTAAGCTTAATGTAATCTGGTGTTGAAATATATATATTCTAAACCAATTTAACATCAACGGCATTGAGGCCCTTACGACCCTCTACGAGTTCGAAAGTAACGTCGTCATCTTCTTTGATTTTGTCGATAAGACCTGAAGCATGAACAAAGTACTCTTTTTCTGACTCATCTTCTTTAATGAATCCGAAACCCTTGGTTTCATTAAAGAATTTTACTTTTCCTGTTTTCATTTTAAAAAAAATTAATTTGTTATTCATTTCATGAGAAGTAAGATACTCATGGGGTTCTTTTACCTCCTTGACTATCAAATTCCTTCATGAGGTTCAATTATGATACAAATAAAAGAACATTCCCGGACTTTTGCACACTTTTTTGGAAGAAAATGTTCATTTTGAATGTTTTTATCTCATTGGTTTTATTATTTTTAACAATGTTTTCTTAATATCGGAAGTAAAAACACACACTTAAAACTATAAAATCATGAAGAAAACAATTATCCCGTTGGTGGTGGTTTTCATCGCAACAACATTTGCTATGTGTACAACCAAAGAAAAAAAAGAAATCGGGCTGCAGCTTTATTCTGTGCGTGATGCAATGAAAGAGGCTCCTGTGGAGACCGTTAAGAGTGTAGGCGAAATGGGCTATACTTTTGTGGAGGCAGCCGGATACGCCGATGGTAAATTTTACGGAATGGAACCGGCCGAATTTCAGTCACTGGTGGAAGAAAGCGGAATGACTTTTCTGAGTTCGCATACAGGGCAGGCAGTTCCCGATTCTTCCAACTGGGAATCGACCATGGCCTGGTGGGATCAATGTATCGACGCGCACGTTGCTGCAGGGGTAAAATACATTGTTCAGCCATGGATGGGTGAGAAAGGCTACAACTCTCTTGCCGGACTAAAGCAATATTGTGATTACTTTAACGAAGTTGGGAAAAAATGTCGTGAGAAGGGGATTGTTTTTGGTTACCACAATCATGACGGAGAGTTTGCGGAACTCGAAGGAGAGACTATTTATGACTTTATGCTGCGGAATACCAATCCAGAAAATGTGTTTTTTCAGTTAGATTTATATTGGATAAAAGAAGGCGGGAAGAATGCGGTGGATTATTTCAATAAATATCCCGGCCGCTTTAAGCACCTCCATGTGAAAGATGAAAAAGAACTGGGAGCAAGTGGGGAGATGGATTTCGAATCTTCTTTTGCCCTGGCTGACAAAGCAGGAGTTGATTATCTGATTGTGGAGGTTGAGAAGTATGATTTTGACCCGCTGGTGAGTGTGGAAAAAAGTCTGGAGTTTTTGGAAAATGCTGAATTTGTACGAAATACATATGCTGATTAATCCGGGATTTTGAAATTTGTTGAGCCGTGACAACCTGTTGTCACGGCTTTTTTTATCTTTGAAAAGGTTTTATCTGTATTTTATTTGTTGGTCGCATCGCAACCAATAATGATACGGGGTCGTTGTTATATTAGATTTGAAAAATGAATAACAAAAAACTTGGGACCTTCGGAGGTGTCTTTACGCCCTCAATCTTGACTATTCTCGGTGTTATTATGTACCTGAGGTTTGGATGGGTGGTTGGCAATGTAGGGCTTATCGGCACTTTACTTATTGTTACCCTCTCCACCGCTATTACTTTTCTTACTTCGTTATCTATTGCATCCATCTCAACCAACACTCAGGTTAAAGCCGGTGGAGCTTATTATATGATCAGCCGTTCGCTGGGGGTGGAAATTGGGGGAGCTCTGGGGATTCCGCTTTATTTGGCACAAACACTTTCTGTAGCTTTATATATTATGGGTTTTGCAGAAAGCCTGGTGGCTATTTTCCCGGCGTTGAATATTAAAGTTGTTGGAATAGTCTCTACGCTGGCTCTTGGCGGATTGGCACTTTTTTCCACCAAAGCGACCATAAAAGCTCAGTATGTCATCCTTTCTGTTATTGCCTTGTCGCTTTTGTCTCTTCTGTTTGGCGGTGCCATTGAGAATTCAAGTATTGAAATGTGGGGAGTTCCTGCAGCTAAGTCGGTCGGCTTTTGGCAGGTTTTTGCGGTATTCTTTCCTGCCGTGACAGGTATAATGGCCGGGGTGAATATGTCGGGCGATTTAAAGAATGCTTCTCGTTCTATTCCAAAGGGGACGTTTTTGGCTGTGGGTACCGGATATTTGATTTATATGGCTCTGCCTATTATCCTTGCTTCACGCGCCGATGCATCAACCCTGGTATCTGATCCGCTTATCATGCGTAGGATTGCTTTATGGGGCGGAGCCATACTCCTGGGTGTTTGGGGCGCTTCGCTTTCCAGCGCAGTAGGCAGTCTGCTCGGAGCACCCCGTGTTCTTCAGGCTCTGACACGCGATAATGTGGTGCCACGGAAATTCTCCTTCCTGGCAAGTGGTTATGGGGAGGAAGGAATACCACGTGGCGGTACCATTGTGACCATTATCATTACCCTTGTTAGTGTTATTCTTGGAGACCTGAATGCCATTGCTCCTGTTCTGACCATGTTTTTTCTGGCTACTTATGGAATTTTGAATGTCACGGCCGGAATTGAACGTTTTTTAAAGAGTCCCTCTTTTCGTCCAAAGTTTAAAGTCCATTGGGGGTTCTCGGTTATTGGTGCCATCGGATGTATTTCTGTAATGTTTTTAATACATGCAGTAGCTACTGTTTTGGCCATAGTGTTTATTGTAGGGGTGTTGGTCTGGCTTCGTCGTCGCCGGTTGAAAACCACCTGGGGGGATGTGCGCAATGGGATGTTGTTGCAAATAGCACGTTTTGTTTTGCTAAAGGTGAAGCCCATGGATGATGCAAAAAGCTGGCGTCCCAATATCCTCGTATTCAGTGGAGCCCCCATGAAGCGCTGGCACCTGATTGATTTTGCAAGCGGGCTGGCTCAGGAAAAAGGGTTGTTTACTGTGGCTACCATCCTTCCTGAAGAGAAAGTTGCACAGGATAAGATTTATCAATATGAAAAACAGATTCGTGACTATTTGTTTGATAAAAATATTCGGTCGCTTGTTCGTGTTGTCAGAGCTCGGGATCCGTTCTCCGGAGCCCGGTATCTGAGCAATGCTTACGGTCTTGGCCCATTGGTGCCTAATACCATATTGCTGGGAGACACCACTGATGTATCCCATCATGAAAGTTATGCAGGTATGATTACCCACTTCTATCAGTCACGCAAGAACGTGATTATTCTTAAGGATGATCAGCCTCTTCAAAGTCGCAATAAAATCAACGTGGATTTGTGGTGGGGAGGCTTGCAGGGTAATGGTGGTCTGATGATGGTGTTGGCATATATGATGCAGAACAGTCCGCATTGGCAACAGGTGTCGGTAACCATTAAGATGGTGGTTTCTTCGGAAAAGGCTGCTGCAGAGGCCCGTAAAAATATTGATAACCTGCTTGCCTCCATTCGTGTAGAGTTCAGACGAAAAATACTAGTAAGTGAAAAGGGTGATTTTTTTAAAACTTTGTCCGTAGATTCTCAAGATGCAGATCTGGTACTCTGCGGGTTAAAAAAACCGGATAATGAATTTGCCGAATATTTTGAGGACTTAAAACAAAAAACTGCCACTATTCCAAGAAAGTTGTTTGTGGTTGCCTCTCACGATATCGCTTTTAAAGAGATTTTGAGCTAGTGTAAAGAACCTTTATTTATTGAATTATAATTTTTGAAAATATTTTTGTTTTTTCAAGGCAAGATTTACAGCATAGTGAACTACGGTGAAAAAGCTTAACGCAGAAAAATAAAATAAAACAAAAATTAGTTTGGGAAATTATGGGTGTTTACACTATCGGAGAAACTTTGCCGGAGAGAGAAAAATCCGGAAGGCCTGCTGTCAGATTGATAGCAGGCTTTTTTGTTTTGTATCAGATTGATGTAGTTCGTGAGGTTTTTCAAAGAATCAAAAAGAATGAAACTGAAAGTGGAATTCTTTTTGATTCTTTATTGGATTTGGCGTAACTGTCTGTATGCCAGTATTGGTGCGGGTTTTGATTTGCCGATTTCTCTTTTTATTTGTATATTTGCAGTAAATTATGGATAGTCCCCGCCCGTTGAGAATTTCTGCTTCAGTTGGCTTTTTGCCTCTTGTATTTTAGATGAAAATAGTTTGGCAACCGAAGCATGTCTTGTTTTTCTGAAAGATGTGTTGGTGGTTCGAAAGATTAGTGTTTAAAAAAATAAAAACTTTGGATGCCTATGAAATACCAGATCTATTCATTGCATAATTATCGAAAGATTCCTCAAATCGATAAGTTTAGTGAACAGGATTTGAAAAATATCGATGTTGTTGGTCATGTTTTACCCTTTAAAACCAACAATTATGTTGTTGATGAACTCATCGACTGGGATAATTTTCACGAAGATCCCATATTTATTTTAAATTTTCCTCAAAGGGGAATGTTACAGCCTGAAGATTTTAAGTCCATGGCTTCAGTTTTGGAACGAGAGACGGATAAGGTTGAGTTGAAAAAAGCTGCCAATGTCATCCGTCATAAAATGAATCCTCATCCTGCCGGACAGGCACATAACGTTCCGGAATTAAACGGACAAAAGCTTCCCGGTATTCAGCATAAGTATGATGAAACCATGCTGTTTTTTCCGACTCAGGGACAGACATGCCACGCCTACTGTACCTTTTGCTTTCGCTGGCCCCAGTTTACAGGTATGGATGACCTGAAATTTGCAATGAATCAGATCGATTATGTGATTGCCTACCTTAAGGCGCATCCTGAAATTACTGATATTCTTTTCACGGGAGGTGATCCAATGGTTATGAAGGCTTCCATTTTGGATGCATATATCACCAAATTACTGGATGCTGATTTGCCCAATCTGCAAACCATCAGAATTGGAAGTAAGTCTCTTTCTTTTTGGCCTTACAGATACCTTACCGATAGTGATGCTGATGATGTACTTCGGGTGTTTGAAAAAGTTACCAAAGCCGGGAAGTCACTGGCCTTTATGGCGCACTTCAATCATTACCGTGAACTGGAGACTCCCGCATTGGAAAAAGCTGTGGCCAGAATCCGTGCTACCGGGGCTCAGATCCGCACCCAGTCCCCCCTGCTGAATCACATCAATGCCGACAGTGATGTGTGGAGTACTATGTGGCGAAAGCAGGTGAAGCTTGGCATGATTCCTTACTATATGTTTATCGCCAGAGATACGGGTGCTCAGGAATATTTTGGTGTGTCGCTGACAAAAGCCTGGGAGATTTTCCGGGGCGCTTATACCAAAGTCAGCGGAATTTCGCGAACTGTGAGGGGACCAAGCATGTCCTGCACCCCCGGAAAGGTTCGTATTGTGGGTGTGAGTGAAATCAAAGGAGAAAAAGTTTTTGTTTGTGAATTCATTCAGGGACGAAACAGCGACTGGGTAGGTCAGCCTTTCTTTGCAAAGTATGATCCCCGTGCCTTATGGATGGATGATCTTAAGCCAGCCTTCGGTCAGGAGGAGTTCTTTTTTGAGGAAGATCTCGCCCGGATGATGCTCTAAAACCATAAATAACATATTTAACCTGCATCAATGGCTTGTTGATGCGGGTTTTTTTATGTTTTGTTGTATTTTTGGCTTTTCTTAGTGACTGTCCATAAACTAAGCAAATTCTGTTTTTAGAGCTGTTTCTGGTCAGAAAGTGCCAATTGCTAGGCTTGCGAAGCCGTCACAAACGGAGTTTACTAATCGTAAATGAGTATTTTGGAGGTAAGCGTAACGACGCAAGTGGTACTTTATGGACAGAAACTTCTTAGAGTTAACGAAAGGCGACCTGCCCGAATATGAAAAAAGAGAAGAAGTCCATAAAGTATTTAAAGCTTGCTGCAAAAATTACATTGAGTGCTGCTATTTTGTGGTATATCTCCACTAAAATTGATCTGACTCAGATTGGTTCTGCCATGCGACGGGCCAAACCGGAGTGGTTGGTTGCAGCATTGTTGATATATACTTTTTCTCAGGTTGCAGCATCCTTCCGATTGAACACCTTATTTCGATTAATCCCGATTCGTATTTCACAGATTTCCAACCTTAAACTATACTGGCTGGGGCTTTTTTACAATCTTTTTCTTCCCGGAGGGGTAGGAGGTGATGGGTTTAAAGTCTATATACTGAACCACTATCTGAAAGTTCCCGTGAAACGCTCATTGGGGGCCATCTTTGCTGACCGTTTATCGGGGTTAACCATTATTGTGACTTTTTTGCTGGTTCTGGTTCATTTTATCGATTATAATATACCCTTTAAAACGTTGTTTTTAGTGGCCATCCCCATCCCTCTTCTGGTTCTTTATTTGTTGATGAGGTTGGTTTTGCCTTTATTCATTAAAGCTTTTGCAGCAATCAGTTTGTGGTCGGTGCTGGTTCAGGGAATTCAAATGCTTGCTGCTGTAGGGATTTTATATGCTTTGGGGGTTGAGGATTCAGCCAACTATGACGATTACTTGTTTCTTTTCTTTTTGTCGGCCATTATGGCCTCAGTGCCGGTAACTCTTGGGGGCATCGGTGCCCGGGAGTTTACTTTCCTGATGGGGGCCGAATATCTTCATCTGCAACAGGATCTGGCTGTGGCTCTCAGTTTGTTGTTTTTTCTGGTGTCGGCAATTTCAGCACTTCCGGGAATCTGGTATTCTGTTTTCCCCCGAAGAGTGTTGAATCATTTTAGCGAAGATCAGAAATTCAATGCTTCCAATTGAGGATAGATCTCTTTTTGAAATTCCTCCATCAATTTATTTTCGGCTTCCTCAAGTGCATAATTGTAGTTCCCCGGCCGCATTCCTTTGATTCCGGAGATGGTGTTACTGTATATTTCTGTTTGCGATTTGGCAGACGAAACAGAAAAATGAAGGTCTGCAAAAACAAGGTAAACCTCATAGCCGTCTCCTTTTTTGATTTCTCCTTTTCTGAAGTTGATATTCGCTACCAGAAGGTAGCCGGCTTCCTCTGCAGATGATGTGAAATTAAAAAAAGTTTCGTTGAGCTGTGCTTTGAGCCGGTTTGAGAATATTTCCGAGGCAGAGGGGGTTCCGAAAACCATTTCATTGGCATTAAAAGTGGCTTTGGTTTTTTGAAGTTCAATGTTGAATGTGAAACGTGGAACGGTCTCGGCAGGCAGAAAAAAGGCTACCAGCGGACTTTTAATATTTTCTTTTTGCAGCAGTGCAGTGTGGTCAAATTCCACGGTTACCTGCTGTTTTTTTCTGGATGATTCAAGCTTTTGAATATAACTGGAAGCTTCTCCACCACGGTCGGTTGTTATTTTTTCTTGCAGAATTCCGCTGCCTTCCGTGAACCCAAAGTTCAACGGGAAGTTGTGAATAGGAATCTTTCTTCCATTGTTTGTGAAGTAGGTAACTTTGGCTTTTAGAGGCCGCTCCATGCTCTTGGAGAATGAAATGCTGTAGTCAGGATTTTCAGAGGTGATGACAATTCTTCCAAATAAGTCTCTCAAATCCTGCATGATATCGGTGCCAAAATTGAGGTTCCCGTCGATGCTCCGGTAAGATAAGTCGTCGCTTATGTGGTTTTCGAGCGACTCGATGGCTTTGAAATAAGCAGCCAGCGATGCTGTAATTTCCTGCTGTTCTCTGAGTCGGCGACCTTCCAGAAGATAAGAGGCAGCTCGTTTTTTTGCCATATTCAGGTCCAGCTCTTTTCTTCTTTTAAATTCGTTTTTGTTTAATCGCATCAACACCCAGTATTCCCGTTTGTTTTCCCAGGTTTGTACCTCATAGCCGGACAGGCTTTCTTCTGCTGAGGTGCTTATTTCTGATTCGAAAGTTTCCCGAAAATGATAGTTGTCTTCAAACTGCCGCAGCAGAGAGTTGGCCGAAACATTTACTTCAATTTCGGAAGTCATTTCCCGGAGGGCTTCTGCACGTGCTTTTTTTGCATAATCGAGGCCTGTATGCCCGTTTTTGTAGGTCATGCCAATGCCGATGTAGTATTCTTTCTCAGAAGGACGCTTTTTTACCCATTTGGGCTTGGCAGCCTGGGAGGCGGATGCTGTTAAGAGGAAAAGAATCAGAGAAATGAGCAGTGCTTTACGGGCCATGACTGTATGTTTTGGTTTTTTTATTTCTTTAACAATAATTGTTCCACAAGAGGCATGATTTCTTCATATTCATATCCCTTTGATACAGCATTGCGAATAACAGCGGCTTTTTGCTTGAGGGGTTCTTTGTTTTTTACCTGTCTGATTTTTTCCCGGATAACCTCCTGAAGCTTTTCATTGTATTCATCCGGATCAATCTGATCCAATGCCAGATTGATGGTTTCCCTGTCAATTCCTTTTTGTTTGAGTTGCCACATTATTTTCCTGCGTCCCCATTTGTTGAAACGAAATTTGTCGCGCACATAAAAGGAGGTAAAGCGCTCTTCATCGATGAATTTTTCTTCTACCAGTTTTTGAATTATCTTTTCGGTGTCAGAGTCGGAAAGGTCCCATTTTTCCAGTTTTTTTTGGATGTCGGAGCGGCAATACTCCTGCCGGGAGCAAAGAGATGATGCTTTATGTAGTGCTTTTTTGTAATCCATTGGCTTGTATCCTTTGTTTAGATAATCAGTATTACCCAAATTCAGCCAGAGTTGTTCAAAGAAAAATGTTAACCCCGGGAGGAATTTAAATACTAAAGTAATGTTTTTTTGAGAGCTTCCTCACGGAGACCGGGTGTAACTTGAAAAGCTATATATTGCTGAAAAATCAGGGAGTCCGGACTTTTTTTGGGTGAAAGGTTGATTGATTGTTGAATGTGGCAAAGGTTGGTTATTAGGTATGGTAAAGTACATTGGAATCATCTGTTTTTTGTTATTGTTCTGGCAGAGTTCAGCGGGTCAGCAGGCAGACGAGCGGAATTCGATTCGCTATATGTCAGGGGCTTTGCATGCCGGTCAATTACAGATCCATTCCTCGAAAATTGAACATTTCAGGGGTGTCATGCCTGTCGGTTTTGGGTTGGATTTTTCCTGGAAGTTTACCTCTTCCGGCGCTTATGAGTTGTGTCGATGCTATCCATTGTTAGGCGTTTCACTCAATTACTGGGATTTTGGTCATGATGCCCTGGGAAGTGCTGTTTCAGCCCTTTTTTATGTAGAGCCGGTTCTTTTCTCTCCCTGGGGAGCTGACCTTTCTCTCAAGACAGGTTTGGGAGTTAGTTATATGGACAACCCACATGATGAGGAGACCAATCCTGAAAATATTGTTTACAGTACACCTGTCGCTTTCCCGTTGATGGCCGGTCTTTCGCTGGACTATCCTGTGGCTGATCGTTGGGCGGTTCGGTTATCTGCCATGTTTCAGCATATCTCAAATGGAGGCGTGAATCAGCCCAATCTGGGAATTAATTACACCACTCTTGGTTTTGGGGTTTCCTATAAAATCGATGATGAGCGTATCCCCTTTCATCCGGAGTTAGATTCGTTTGATGCCTCAGTGGGTGAGAGAGGGTTCAGGTATAGATTTATTGCAGGACTGAAAGAGCCTGAGGGGATTGAAGATAAAGCTTCTGTTCTGGGGCTGATGGCAGAATATCATGATCAGTTTGCCCGTATTAACGGATGGTCGGCGGGTGTTATGGGGGAGCTGGACACCAGCCGTCCGGGTTCTTTATCTTTTAAAAAGGGGAGGTTAAGTGCTGTTGCCGGACATCACTTTATTCTGGGCCGTTTCGATTTTGGGCAGATTGCGGGAGTCTATTTGCTGCGCGGGCATTCAACTCACTCCCCCTGGTTTCAGTATTATACTCTCGACTATGGATTGAGTGACCTTATGGAAGTGGGAGTGGGGCTGAAAGCACATGGGAAAGTGGCCGAATATCTTGGCGTTCGTCTTTCCTTTAGTTTTTAATAGATTTTTTTGGCAATATCGTACACGCAATTGGTGGCCATCATCGTGTAAAAGTGAATGAGGTTGAAGCCATGATTCATTAATTCTTTGGCCTGGTGGGCCGCCCATTCAGTACCCACTTTGGCGACCTCTGCATTGCTGGTGCATTTTTGAAGTTCAGTTGTAAGTGCTTCCGGAAATTCAGTTTTGAAAATATCCGGCAATACTTTTATCTGACTTAGGTAATTGATGGGCTTTAATCCGGGTACTATGGGAATGGTAATGCCTGCTTCACGGCATTTTTTGACAAAATCAAAGAATTTTGAATTGTCAAAAAACATTTGGGTTATGATGTATTCTGCTCCGGCATCTGCTTTTTGTTTGAGCCTTAAAATGTCTTCCTCCAGGCTGGCAGCTTCTTCATGTTTCTCCGGGTATCCTGCCACGCCATAGCTAAAGGGGGTTTCGAAGGGCTCCATGAAAGTGCCGTCCAGGAACTGCCCTTTGTTGAGATTATTGACCTGATGGATCAAATCAATGGCATATTTGTTTCCGGGTTCATCGGGCTTAACAAAGTTGTGCCTGTCTGAGTTATCGCCCCTCAGCAGTAACAAATCATGAATGCCCAGAAAATTCAGATCGATCAGGGCATACTCTGTTTCACTTTGGGTAAAACCACTGCAAATCATGTGAGGAACAACAGGAATTTTGTATTGATGTTGAATAGAGGCAGCTACAGCAACTGTTCCGGGTCTTTTTCGGTAAACGTGGGGAATGTTGACCCCATCGGCGTTTGGTTTGTAAACTACTTCATCGCGGTGTGAGGTAATGTTGATGTATAGGGGGTTGAACTCTTTGAGTTTATCAATGGTGTTAAATACTTTGCTGATGCTGTTCCCTTTGAGCGGGGGAAGCAATTCAAACGAGAATGAGGGCGTATTGCTATTTCTGATTAACTCTGCAACTGTTGACATAATTTCAGGTTTTAGGGATGCAAAATTAAAATTATAATCCCAAAAAGGGAATTTTGCTTACTATTTGATGATTATTTAGCCCGTCCATGAACTAAGCAAAATTTGGTTCTGGTCATGTGTTTGTTAAGAAAGTGCCAGTTACAAGGCTTGCGACCGCGTGCCGCCTAAAGCTTTAGCGGTGGCGCAAGCCCTAAATCACGCAGTTTACTTGAGTAAATGAGTAATTTTCGGGCAAGCGCAACGCAGTAAATGGTACTTTATGGACAAACACTATTTAGCCTGAATAATTCATAAATAATTTATTACGATGATTAACCAACTGCGAAATATGAACGTCCTCTATAAAATCGATTTGAAAATAGTTCACTATTTCCTTCATCAATTTCATCTGCGGTTGTCCATATTTCTTGCTGTTTGACCATCTCATCACAAAAATTCATGAATTAATCAGGTTAGATGAATTCAATTAGTTTCTTAATTTTCCCTGGCTGGGCCCAGTTCATGGTACCTTCCATTCTATGCGAAAGCAGAATTTTCTCCACCACCGGATTTTGCAGTTTTTTTAGGATGCTTTTTGCTTCATTTTGTGAGTAACACGGGATAAATGCCTGTAATGCCTGATTGGCCTGCCATTTGCCTTCGAAAATCTGTGGAGAAAATTTCTTTCGACCGTAGGCTTCCCATACAATTTTGTACGGAGCATAGTTATACGGCCCCACTCCAAGGAGTGCCCACCAAATTCCTTTATTAATCCAACTCCTGATGAGTGTGCCTTTGCGTGCCTTGAGAAGGTCTGCTGCGCTACACAGGTAATTGTTAAGTTGTGGCCAGCGTTTAATCTCCGCTGCTGAAAGAGGACGTCCATCTTTTGTATATGGAAGCAATACCCATAAGGTTGGGTTTTTCTCGTTTCTAAAATTGGCTGCCGTTAAAAGTGGGAATATAAATGCTGATGGTAGCTCTGTTGTATTGTTGAGCAGATAAGTCTCTTCATCCAGTTTGCTACACTCATTAAAGAAAAAAAGTTTGTTGGCGCCGCAGGTGTTAAGGCCTTGTCTGGGTTGATTTTTTTTGTTTAAAGGTATTTTGCTAAACGAATTTAGTAGGGAGTTGTTGAGATCCTCGAAAATGCTGAATCCGGCTGAAAGGGAGGTTAGTGGTGCTGCATACAATAGTTCCCATGTTTGATTCTTCAAAACTTTGTAGCGGATGGGAAATTCAGGTTGCCTGTTTCGCTGAAAATGAACAAGCCCGTAGCGGGTGGCTATTTTATTGAAAACATCTTCTTTGTTGAAATCAAATATCTCCATGGGAGCAAAGGGTGCTTCTGCTGAGATGTAATTGCGAAAAGCTTCGTGTGCTCCATCGTTGAGAAGCAATGACAAGGGCATGAAGAAGTATGCATCGCCCCCGGGGATAAGGAAATCCCGGATCGTTGCTTTTATGATTAGAGCAGCAATGTCGATTCGGGAATGTCCAAGCAACAGCTTTCGTTTGTTTCCTGTTAGCTGGTATTTCTCGAAGTGCGGTTTGATTTTCTTTTTGTAAGCCTCCGGGAGGTCGTTGAAATTTTGCCAGGGAGGGTTACCAAAAATAATGTCGAAAGGTTCACATGGCAATTCCAGTATGTCCAGATTGCTGAAATTTTTGGACATATCTGTGTTGAATTCATCCTGAAAGAACTGAAGCGCCTTTTGATAGTAGTCCGTGTTTAGCTCGTTGCCAAACAGGTTTAGAATTGGGAGTTCCTTTGGTTTAAAGCCTTTTTCAACCCCATGCTGAACCAGGGTAATCAGCAGATTGCCCTGGCCCATGGTGGGATCAAAAACAGTAGATCCGTTCATCCATCTTTCAAAGATGCCAAACTGCTCAATGGCAAAACGCCCCCAGCGAAAGGGGGTGAAAACATCCCCGATCTTTATTTTGGTGGTGTTGCAACTGTCAGTTTTCATGATCCCGGATAAAGCATTTGGGGCTATTTATCTGCCAGGTTGGTGGGGATCCATTTTTCCAGTTCTTCAGGTGTCATTCCTTTTCTGTCGGCCACATCAGCAACCTGGTCCGACTTGATTTTTCCCACGCCAAAATAGATTGCGTCGGGGTGAGCCAGATATAATCCGCTGACAGAGGCATTGGGGTACATACTGAAGTGTTCAGTGAGTGTAATTCCTGCATTTTTCTCTACTTCCATGAGGTCGAAGAGTAAGCGTTTTTCACTGTGGTCGGGGCAGGCAGGGTAGCCCAGGGCCGGCCGGATTCCCCGGTAACGTTCGCGTACAAGGTCATCGTAGTTAAAGGCTTCATCGGGGTTGTAGCCCCAGAATTCTTTTCTTACTCTGAAGTGCATCAACTCTGCAAAGGCTTCGGCCAGCCGGTCTGCCAGAGATTTCAAAAGGATGGCGTTGTAATCGTCGTGTTTTGCTTCAAACTCGCTGATCCATTTTTCTATTCCCTCACCTGCACTCACGGCAAATCCACCAATGTAATCGTTGATGCCTGAATCTTTAGGTGCAATAAAATCTGCCAATGAGTAATAAATTTCTTTACCCTGTTTTTTTTGTTGCTCCCGCAGAAAATGGAAAGTGGTTTGAATCTCTGAGCGATCTTCTCCGGTATAGACTTCCACATCATCTCCCACGCTGTTGGCGGGAAATAACCCGATTATTCCGTTTGCCCGGAGCATTTTTTCCTCTTTTATTTTCTGCAACATCTGCTGGGCATCTTTCCACAGTTTCAATGCTTCGGAGGCTTTCTCCTTTGCCATGTCGGAGGTGAAGTTGTCCAGCCATTGTAGCTTCGATTCTTCGTCGCTTACATTTTCTATCCCTCTGTAATTCCCGGTAAGTCTCCAGGCATGGAAAAAGAATGTCCAGTCGATGAACGGAACAATCTCCTCTACCGGATAATCCGTAAAGGTCTTTATCCCTGTGAAATTGGGCTTTTTGACAGGGGCATCCTGCCAGTTGGTTTGCCACTTTTTCTCCCGGGCTTCGCTTATGGGGAGATATTCCTTGGCCTTTTTGTTTTTATTGGCTTCCCTCAGTTTTTGGTATTCTTCGCCGGTTTGTTTGTTAAAACGCTCATGTTCTTTTGGTGAAAGCAATGCTCCCACCACCTGGGCGCTCATGGAGGCATCCTTCACATATACAACCGGTCCGGAGTAAAAGGGATCAATTTTTACGGCAGTATGTACTTTCGAGGTTGTTGCACCACCAATGAGCAGTGGTTGTTTCATTCCCCTAAGTTCCATCTCCCGGGCCACATTGCTCATCTCTTCCAAAGACGGGGTTATCAAACCGCTCAGGCCTACAATGTCTGCCTCCTGTTTTACGGCTTCACTAAGAATCTTTTCGGCAGGAACCATGACCCCAAGATCTACCACATCATAGTTGTTGCATGCCAGGATAACTCCTACAATATTTTTCCCAATATCGTGTACGTCTCCTTTTACCGTGGCCATCAGGATTTTTCCTTTTTTTGTATTGGCGTTGCCCGACGCTCTTTTTTCTTCTTCGATGAATGGCTCCAGCCAGGCTACGGCTTTTTTCATGACCCGTGCTGTTTTTACGACCTGGGGCAGGAACATTTTTCCTGATCCAAACAAATCTCCCACAATGTTCATCCCATCCATCAGCGGTTGCTCTATGATGTCGAGGGCAAACTCATATTTTTCTCTGGCTTCCACCAGGTCTTCTTCCAGAAAGTCTGGAATTCCTTTGATGAGGCAGTGATGCAGCCGTTCCTCCAGTGGCTTGTCGCGCCAGCTGTCTTTTTTTACAGCGGTACCGGCTTCTTTTTGGTCTTTTATCTCTTCTGCCTTGTCAATCAAACGTTCGGTGGCATCAGGGCGTCGGTTGAGTACCACATCTTCGACCAGTTCCAGCAGGTCGGCGGGTATTTCGTCATAAATCTGGAGCATTCCGGGATTTACGATGCCCATATCCATTCCGGCTTGTATGGCGTGGTAGAGGAATACGGCATGCATGGCTTCCCTGACCTGATTGTTCCCACGGAATGAAAAGGAAAGGTTGCTGACCCCGCCACTCACCTTTGCGTGGGGTAGATTTTCCTTGATCCATTTGGTGACATTGATGTAGTCTATCGCATAATTGTTGTGCTCCTCAATCCCGGTTCCAATGGCCAGAATATTAGGATCAAAAATGATGTCCTGCGGAGGGAATCCGACTTTAGCAGTCAACAGGTTGTAGGCGCGCTGGCAGATTTCTTTTCGTCGTTCAAGGGTATCGGCCTGACCTTTCTCGTCAAAGGCCATTACTACCACTGCTGCTCCATACTCCTTGATGGCACTGGCCTGCTTTACAAATATTTCTTCCCCTTCTTTAAGGCTGATGGAGTTGACAATAGATTTTCCCTGGAGGCATTTTAATCCTGCTTCAAGTACTTCCCACTTTGAGGAATCCACCATGACGGGAAGGGCTGCGATGTCCGGTTCTGCAGCCATAAGGTTGAGAAAGGTGACCATCTCTTTTTTTGCGTCAAGCATGGCATCGTCCATGTTGACATCAATAATCTGGGCTCCTCCTTCAACCTGATCCTGGGCAACGGATAGTGCTTCTTCGTATTTTTCTTCCCTTATGAGACGTGCAAATTTTTTGGATCCTGCCACATTGGTCCGTTCACCAATGTTTACAAAATTGGTGGTTTGATCCATGATGAGAGGGTTGAGCCCACTCAGTTTCGTTTTTACATCCGGGGTAGAGGGAACATGTGGCTTGGCATCTTTGATGTATTCCGCAAAAGCCTTGATGTGTTCCGGAGTGGTTCCGCAACAACCGCCCACAATGTTTACCAGTCCCTGATTCAGGTATTGGAAAATTTTCGGAGCCATTTCCTGAGGTGTCTCGTCGTACTCGCCGAATTGATTGGGCAGTCCGGCATTTGGATAGGCACTGATGAAATGTGGCGTTTTCTCACCTAAAGTTTTTACATAGGAACGAAGATCTTCTGCTCCGAATGAACAGTTGAGACCGATAGAAAAGAGCGGGAAGTGTGAGATGGAGATCAGGAAGGCTTCGAGCGTCTGCCCCGAAAGTGTTCGTCCGCTGGCATCGGCAACGGTTACAGATACCATTACCGGAAAGTCATTGAGTCCCCGTTTTTTCAGTACTTCTCCGATTCCAAACAATGCAGCTTTGGCATTGAGGGTGTCAAAAATGGTTTCCAATAATAGGATATCGGCACCGCCATCAAGCAAACCTTCGGCCTGTTCGGCATAAACCGAGGCCAGATCGTCAAAGGTTACAGCTCTGTATCCGGGATTGTTAACATCCGGACTCAGCGATGCAGTTTTATTGGTAGGTCCCATGGAACCCGCTACAAAACGAGGCTTTTCGGGAGTCGAATACTTTGCCGCCGCTTTGGATGCCAGAAGAGCGGACTGTTTGTTGAGCTCGTAAACGTAATCCTCCAGTGCATAATCCGATTGCGATATTCGGGTGGAGTTGAAGGTATTGGTCTCTATGATATCGGCTCCGGCTTCCAGATATTTCTCGTGTATGGTTGTGATAATATCGGGTCGGGTCAGTGACAGCAAATCGTTGTTTCCACGCTGTGAGTGCGTATGATTTTTTAACTCTTCTCCTCTGAAATCTTCTTCAGTAAGTTTGTATTGCTGAATAAGACTACCCATCGCTCCGTCAAGAAGCAGAACCCGGTTCTTGACAAGGTCTTTTAATAATGCTGTTTTGCTCATAATATTTCAAATGCAACCACGCCACAGGCAACGGACTTTTTTTCAGCTTGAAGCAGCATGATAAGCCTGTCGCGGGTAATTAATGATTTGTTTTGCCATAAATCAATCCTTCCAAAAGTGTAGCGGATTGAAATACAAAGGTAAGTAAATATCTGGGTTTCGCACAGAAGCTGGCGGTGCGGCGCTTGGAAGTGAGTTGAAGAGGGTGTTTACAGGGTTCCGCACCGGGAAGAATAAATGAACATTCTTACCGGTGCGGAGATTGATTGATTAGTCTCGTCCGCGTAGCTTGTTCAGTTCATTGAGATGCTGACGTGCCATTGTTTTTTCTTTCTCCAGTGCTCGTTTTCTGTGAGCGTCATATTCTTTCTCCAGATCGCTGTATTTTTCTCTCATTTCGCCCGTAAGGTGGTGGCTGCGTTTGAAAAGTAAAAACAGGAACGCGGCACCAACGGCAAGGATTAATACCAGCCCCCACATAATCGAGTTGTATTGGCCTTTGGGCAGTTCAGCGCCCAGGAAAGGGATGCTGTCTTTCTGGGTAATTGCTTTGTCGAGCTTCTCTTGTGTGTTTTCCAGGTTGCTGTTGATGGATTTTATTTCACTTTTCAGAGAATCAATGGCTGTCTCTTTTTCAGCGATGGTTGTCTCCAACGAAGAAAGGGAGTCCAGAACATTGGATTTCAACTTGTACAACCAGTTGGTGCGGACCACGCGGTATTCCTCATACTTGCTGGATTTTTCTATGGTATAGTCAAACTGACCTGCTACCGGCCCCTGGTCCAGCGTGGCTTCGTTTTGCTCGTTTTGCGCATTGATTGGTGTACCTGTAATAAGTGCAATAAAAAGAATTTTAGCAATCTTGTTTTTGATCATGGCCTTGATATTATTCGGTTTTCGTATAATGTTTTTCTGAAAAAGCGGAATCCGGTTATTAACCTGAGACCTCCTAACATAACGTGACGGACAGGGATAAATTGTTTGCTGGTCGGATCTTGGGTGTTTGCAAATTCAAAGTTACAAAAAAACCGCCCCTGAAAGAGAGGCGGTTGTAAAAATATTTGAAGAAAAAGATTTTTACCCAAAATCCGCAAGCAATAATTTAAAAAAACAACTTTTTTCCTTTCGGATTCGATTAAATAGTGTCTGTCCATAAACTAAAACGTAAATGAGTATTTTGGCGGCAAGCGTAACGACGCAAGTGGTACTTTATGGACAGAAACTAAGTAGATTAGTCCAGTGATCCAATCATCTTGGATGGATCTACCCACTTATCGAATTCTTCAGCAGTCAGATAACCAAGCTCTAATGCTGCCTCTTTGAGGGTTGTTCCTTCTTTATGAGCTTTCTTTGCAATCTCGGCAGCTTTGTAGTACCCGATGTGTGTATTGAGTGCTGTAACCAGCATCAGTGAGTTGTCGAGGTGCATTTTAATGCGGTCGTGATTGGGCTTAATGCCTGCAGCACAGTTGTCATTAAAGGCCACACATGCGTCTCCCAGCAACTCTGCACTTTGCAGGAAGTTGTAAATCATTACCGGCTTGAAAACGTTGAGTTCGAAATGCCCATTGGAACCGCCTACCGATACGGTGACGTCATTACCCATTACCTGAGCACACACCATTGTCATTGCTTCGGCTTGTGTGGGATTAACTTTTCCAGGCATGATGGAAGATCCGGGCTCGTTTTCGGGAATCAGGATTTCGCCAATGCCTGAGCGGGGACCTGATGCAAGCAGTCGGATGTCGTTGGCAATTTTCATCAGGCTCACAGCCACCTGCTTGAGTGCTCCATGACTTTCCACGATGGCATCGTGAGCAGCCAGAGATTCAAACTTATTAGCAGCAGTTTTGAATGGCATTCCGGTAAATTTGGCAATGTATTTGGCCACTGTTACATCATATCCGTTTGGAGTATTCAGTCCGGTGCCCACAGCTGTTCCTCCCAAAGCAAGTTCTGAAAGGTGTTCGAGAGTGGATTTAATGGCCTTAAGGCCATGTGTTAATTGCGCGGCATAGCCGGAAAATTCCTGACCCAGGGTGAGCGGAGTCGCATCCATCAGGTGCGTACGACCGATTTTTACCACTTCTTTCATCTCTTCCGATTTTTTCTGAAGGGTGTCTCTGAGTTTCTCAATTCCCGGAATGGTTTTCTCCATCAGTATCTTGTATGCAGCGATGTGCATTGCTGTGGGGAAAGTATCGTTAGAGGATTGCGACTTGTTTACGTCATCATTGGGGTGGATGGGCCTTTCTCCTTCACCGAGTTTGCCTCCGTTTATAACATGGGCGCGGTTGGCTACTACTTCGTTGCAATTCATGTTGGACTGCGTTCCGCTCCCGGTTTGCCATACCACCAAAGGAAACTGATCGTTGAGTTTGCCGGCAATGATTTCATCACAGGCAGCAGCTATAAGGTCTCTTTTTTCTGCAGGCAGCACACCCAACTCTTCGTTGGCATAGGCCGCAGCTTTTTTCAAATACCCAAAGGCATGTACAATTTCAATGGGCATTGAGCCAGAAGGACCAATGGGGAAATTCATTACCGAACGCTGCGTTTGGGCTGCCCAATATTTGTCTGCGGGCACTTTTACCTCACCCATGGTGTCTTTCTCAATCCGATATTCCATTTTTCTGTAGTTTTTTATGAGTGTTAATGAATGTTGTTTCGATTGCTAAACCGTGTTTAGATAAACAATGTATGAGTTTAACTTTGTAGGCAAACACTATTTAGTGCCTGTCCATAAACTAAGCAAATTTTGTTTTTAGAGCTGTTTCTGGTCAGAAAGTGCCAATTGCCAGGCTTGCGAAGCAGCCAAAAAACGGAGTTTACTAATCGTAAATGAGTATTTTGGCGGCAAACGTAACGACACAAGTGGTACTTTATGGACAGAAACTATTTAGTCTTTTTTGAAGACATCTTCGGCTCCATATTCCATCAGGAAGGCCTTTATAAATCCGTCGATTTCGCCGTCCAGAACTGCCTGCACATTGCTGGTTTCATGATTGGTGCGAACATCCTTGACGAGTTTGTAGGGTTGCAGAACATAGGAGCGGATTTGTGATCCCCATTCGATCTTCTTTTTCTGTGATTCTATTTTGTTCTGCTCTTCCAGCTTCTTTCTCAATTCAATTTCATAGAGTTGAGACTTCAGCATCCGTAAGGCGTTTTCTTTGTTTCCTCCCTGTGATCGGGATTCCGTGTTTTCAATGACAATGCCGGATGGTCCGTGACGGAGTCGAACACCTGTCTCCACTTTGTTGACATTTTGTCCTCCGGCACCGCTGGAACGGAAAGTCTCCCAGGTAATATCGGCCGGATTGATTTCCACCTCAATGGTTTCGTCGATAAGAGGAATTACAAATACCGAGGTGAATGAGGTCATTCGTTTGTTGGCCGAGTTGAAAGGAGACAGTCTTACCAACCGGTGCACTCCGTTTTCGCTTTTCAGGTAGCCATAGGCAAAGTCCCCTTCAAACTGGAGGGTGACAGATTTTATTCCGGCTTCATCACCTTCCTGAAAGTTGGTCTCAGTGACTTTATACCCGTTTTTTTCGCCCCATCTCACATACATTCGCATGAGCATTTCTGCCCAGTCCTGGCTCTCTGTTCCTCCGGCTCCTGCATTTATCTTGAGGATGGCACCCATGCGGTCTTCTTCTTTCTGAAGCATATTGCGCAACTCCAGATCTTCCAGCATCTCAATGGCTTTCTGATATTGCGCATCCACATCGGCCTCTTCAGCTTCTCCTTCTTTTAAAAATTCCAGTAGAACAGAAGTCTCTTCTATGGCATTTTTAATTTTGTCGTAACCTGTTACCCAGCTTTTAAGCTCTTTTATTTTTTTCATTTTGAGCTCCGCCTTTTTCGGGTCATTCCAAAAGTCCGGTGCCTGGGTACGCAGTTCTTCTTCTTCTATTTCTATCTTTTTTCTATCGATGTCAAAGATACCTCCTCAACGCGATCTCGCGTCCCGAAAGGTCTTTCATCATTTCAGATGTTACCATTTCCTTAATGTTTTGGTTTGTTTTTACAAAGGTAATAAATATATCACCAAGACGGGTTTTGGTTTAAAGGGTTGATGTTAGATGGTTGAGCTTCTGATGCTTATTTTTAAGATGTCCGAATTTTTATTCAGATCGGGCAATTAATGATTTATTTCTTTAATTAGGTTTGGTTAAAAAAAAGCGGGCAACAAAATGGTTGTCCGCTTTAAAGGGTGAAAGACCGGATTCGAACCGGCGGCCTCCAGAGCCACAATCTGGCGCTCTAACCGACTGAGCTACAATCACCGTTTTAATGTGGGTGCAAAGGTAAAATTTTTTCCATTAGTTTTGCAAATGTTTTTCTAAAAAATGCCACCATAATTGCTTTCTTTGGATAGCGTGGTCATTAAAAATATTGAAAATGAAGTTTTTCACTGTGCAGCCGGAGATTGACCGGCAAATAGAATCTGTGATGCGCCGGATTCGTAACCTGAAGGATGGGGAGACAGCGGATCTGATGAAGGAATCGGGAGCCAGGTATCGCCAAAATTACGGTGTGTCTGTGGTTTATCTCAGAAAAATTGCCGGGGATTTTCCTAAAAGTGAAGCGTTGGCTTCTCGTTTGTGGGCCCGTGAAATCCGGGAGACAATGATTCTTGCCACCATGCTGGTTGACTTTGAGTCATTGCCTGAAGAGTCATTGAACGAGTGGGGGCAGATGCTTCATACCATTGAATTATCGGAGCAGATAGGTCGCAACCTGCTGTCAGGAGAAAAGGTCTCTCCTCAGTTTCTCATTGACTGGCTCAGAAGTGAGCAAGTTTATGCCAAATATGCGGCTGCCATGGGCATTGGTTGGAGACTTCGTTTGGTGGGAGGGGATAGTTTCAGTGAATTGCCGGATCTAATGGACGAGTTCAGAGCAATGGCTTCTGACCCACAAATGATGAGGGCTGCAGGATTTGCTCTAAAGATGGCCGGAAGGTACTCTTCATTTAAGGAGCTTATCTTTAACAGCGTTAAAGAGTGGACGAAGGATGATAATGTTTGTATTTCAGAGACGGGTAAAGATGTTGTTTTTGAACTGGAAGCTTTTATGTAGTGCCTGCCCGAAAAATCTAATTTCCGCTAATGGCGTAACGCAGTAAACGGGACTTTATGGACAAACACAATGTAGTGTCATTTATCAGCTTTTTTATTAAACAGAGCCCTTATTTTTGTCAGACCTGCAACGTGTTGCCGGCCGTTAATCCTTGAAAAGAAAGGGGTAGCGGTATTTGTTGAAATTATTGACTGTATTGTTTTATGTTACCTCACGAAGATCATTTTAGGAAATTCAGGGAGAATATTGTTGGTTTTGATGCCACCATTGAAACACCCTATGGTTCAAAGCCATTGGTTTATGCCGACTGGATTGCATCAGGAAGGTTATACCGGCCTTTGGAGGAGCAAATAGTAAATGTGATAGGCCCCATGGTCGCCAATACGCATTCCGAATCCAGTGATACAGGAAAAGTGATGACCAACGTTTATCGTTTGTCGCATAAACTAATAAAAGAGCATGTAAATGCCTTTGAAGGGGACCTCATAATAACTGCAGGGTATGGAATGACCTCGGTGGTGAATAAACTGCAGCGAATACTGGGAATGCGGGTTCCTGAACAGGCTCAGAGATATTGTCATTTGCCTGAAAAGGAGCGCCCGGTGGTTTTTCTGACACATATGGAGCATCATTCTAATCACACCTCCTGGCTGGAGACCAATGCCGATGTGGTTGTTTTAGAGCCCGATGCAGATATGCTGGTAAACCCCGATTCCCTGAAAGCCGAAATAGAGAAATACAAAAACCGTGTGTTGAAGATTGGGAGCTTCACTGCCTGTTCCAATGTTACCGGCATTGAAACACCCTACCATCAGCTGGCACGGATAATGCACGAGCATGGGGGATTTTGTTTTGTGGATTTTGCGGCTTCTGCCCCGTATGCCCCTGTAAATATGCATCCGGAGGATCCTTTGGAACGGCTGGATGCCGTATTTTTTTCTCCACATAAATTCCTTGGAGGTCCGGGTAGCAGTGGCGTTGTTGTTTTTAACTCCGCTCTTTATCACAATACCGCTCCTGATAATTCGGGTGGCGGAACAGTAAATTGGACCAACAGATGGGGCAAGTATCAGTATATCGCTGATATCGAAGCCCGTGAAGACGGGGGGACGCCGGGCTTTCTTCAGTCTATTCGTGCCGCACTGAGCATCAGACTGAAAGAACAGATGAGTTGTGAGAAGATGGCTGAGCGGGAAGAAGCCATGATTAAACGGATTTTTGACGGTTTTAGAAAAATTCCGGGACTGACCATTCTTGCAGACGGCCAGCAGGAGCGGTTGGGGGCCATCTCGTTTTATATTTCCAATGTTCATTTTAATCTGGTAGTTCGGTTGCTTAATGATCGCTTCGGCATTCAGGTCAGAGGCGGCTGTTCCTGTGCAGGGACCTACGGTCATTACTTGTTGCATGTGGATTATTATACCTCCAGTAATATTACCCGCAGAATCGATATGGGCGACTTATCTGAAAAGCCCGGCTGGGTTCGGTTGTCCGTTCATCCGGTGATGAGTGAAGAGGATATTGAATACATCATAGATGCTGTTGCTCAGGTGGCGGAAAAGTCCGATGAGTGGGCCAAAGATTATGAGTACCACCCCTGGGAAAATGAGTTTAGCCATAAAGATAAACCGGAAAAACAGATGGATGATTATCTTTCATGGTTTCAGTTTTGATGCAGGTTAAATCAAAATAATTAACTTTGCCCCCTGCTTATACCACTGATTACAAATTTTTTTAATATTCTCTTATGCGTATTGTTGAGGTAAATACGAACAAGCAAAAGCGACAGTTTTTGGATGTCGTGGATGCGATATATAAAAACGACGATAATTACGTGCGTCCGTTGGATGTGATGATAGAGGAGATTTTTGATCCGGCATCCAATGATTTTTTTGCTCATGGCGACGCAGTTCGGTTTTTACTCCTTTCGGATGACGACAAGGTTATTGGCAGGACAGGGGCGTTTATCAATGAGAAAAAAGCTTATGGCTATACCCAGCCCACCGGGGGGATGGGCTTTTTTGAATGTGTGAATGACAAAGCTGCCGCATTTATGCTTTTTGATGCTGCCCGTGATTGGCTGGCAGAGAGAGGTATGGAAGCGATGGACGGACCTATAAATTTTGGTGAGAATGATACATTCTGGGGACTCCTGGTAGAGGGATTTACCTCGCCTGCTTTCGGTGTGCAGTATAACCCGCCTTATTACAAGGATTTTTTTGAAGAATACGGTTTTGCCAATTATTTTGAGCAGGTAACCAATCATCTTGATCTGCAAAAACCTTTCCCTGAGCGATTTTGGAAGATTGCCGGTTGGGTAGGACGAAAACCCGGCTATCAATTCAAGCATTTTCAATGGGATAAAAGTGAGGAGTTTATTAAAGACTTTATAGAGGTTTACAATGATGCCTGGCAGTTTCATGAAAACTTTACACCCATGAAGGCCGAGACTCTTCGGAATTCACTAAAGGAGGCTAAAGATTTTATGGATGAAGAGTTGATTTGGTTTGCTTATCATGAAGAAACCCCCATCGGGTTTTTTGTTCAATTTCCGGATGTGAATCAAATTATTAAACATTTCCATGGTAAAATGAATTTCTGGAACAAGCTGAAGTTTGTTTATTTGAAATGGCGCAAAGTGATGACCCGTACACGTGTTGTTATTATGGGAATTCGTCCGCGCTGGCAACGGAATGGTATTGAGTCAGGTATTTTCTGGCACCTGAGAAATGCTGTATCCAAAAAGCCGTGGCTCAAAGAGATGGAGCTTTCCTGGGTTGGTGATTTTAATCCTAAGATGAGAGCATTGCATGAGTCTGTAGGTGCAGATTTTGGTAAGAAACACATTACCTATCGCTTTGTTTTTGATGAAGAAAAACGAAAAGAGGCACAGCATGCCGCTGCAATTCCGAACGACACCAAGGAAAAAATAAAATCCTGAATGGGGGCTCTTCCTCTTTTGTTTTATGGCTTTTAATAGTTCTAAAAACAGACATAAGAGATTGTTTGAGTTTTTTTCTGAGAAAAATTTTGGTGTTTGTCAGCGGAATAATTAATTTTGCAGTCCGTTTGGTGTGAGTGTTTTGGTTAATCATCAGGCACTCACAGGTAAAGAGTGAAAAAACAGAGGTTAGAAAATAAAATACTAGAGAAATGAAAAAGGGAATTCATCCGGACAATTATCGCATGGTTGCGTTTAAAGATATGTCCAACGGCGATACTTTTATCACCCGTTCTACTGTAAACACCCGCGAAAACATCGAGATCGACGGGACTGAATATCCATTGGTGAAACTTGAAATTTCAAGTTCTTCACATCCGTTTTATACCGGTAAAATGAAGCTTGTGGATACCGCAGGTCGTGTGGATAAATTCCGTAATCGTTACAAGAAACATTACGAAGACAAGAAGTAATTGCTTGTCTGTTACACAATATTTTGATAAAGCTTCGGTCTGATTCCGAAGCTTTTTTATTTTTACCCTGTTTGTATTCCTTCTTAATTGATTGCATGGAGGAGAGTCAGGAGGAGGGGCTGGGGTACACTTCCAGTCACGAAACATTGCAAGGACTATTGCCCTGAGCCTTTCAGGCTTTTTTCTCCCTACCCTGTCTTGTTAATAAATCGGCAGGAAAATTGTGTCTCTTTGACTGGATGTGTGACGATTTTCCGGTAATGGCTGACAACCTTTCTGAAAAGCATTATCTTTATGGGTAAACATGGTTTTGGTACAGGGATTGTTTCTGATGGCTGCATTGTTAATGGATAAATAAGTTTTTTGGAAACAATGGGCCGTTAAATACTACAAATGCAGGCCGGCTGACAATTTCCGGTTTTTTACCTGACAGAGGTTTTGTTTCTTTGAACGATGACGGCTGTCAATGTGGCACATTTGTTACTGAATAGTGATATCAGATATTATGGATAATGATTTTAAAATTTCGATAGATCCGTTTGGGTTAAGTGATAATTCCGAGAATGATTCTGAATTTATTCCCATCATCGGTGATGATATGGAGCAGGATAATGACGATCAGCCAATACCGGAGGAGTTACCAATTCTGCCCTTGCGTAACACCATTCTTTTTCCCGGGGTGATTATACCAATTGCCATCGGAAGGGAGAAATCACATCAGCTTATTAAGGATGTTGAAAAGTCCAAAGGCTATTTTGGTGCTCTTACTCAGATGGATTACAAAATTGATGACCCTGGAGTTAATGATCTTTACAAAACAGGTACCGTTGCTCGTATTATCAAAATACTGCAGATGCCTGATAATTCTACTTCTGTAATCATTCAGGGTAAAAAACGGTTTAAGCTTGAGGAGATGACCGGGGAGGAGCCTTATTTTATGGGGCGCATTAGTGTCCTGGATGATATAGGGCCGGAAGGGGATAAGACACGTGAGTTTGAAGCGGTGGTCTCTTCGCTCAAGGATTTGTCCCTGAGTCTGATAAAGCAGTCGCCCAATGTGCCTCCGGAAGCCTCTTTTGCCATCAGGAATATTGAAAGTCCTGCCTTTCTTATCAATTATGTGGCTTCCAGTTCTGACATTCCGGTTAAGGAAAAACAAAAGCTCCTTGAGACACATGATCTGAAGGAGCGCGGAATGCGGCTGGTTGAGTATCTGGTTCGTGAAGTTCAGTTGATGGAAATCAAGAACGATATTCAATCGAAGGTAAAGCAGGATATGGATCAGCAGCAGCGTGAATACCTGTTGCATCAGCAAATGAAGACCATTCAGGACGAGCTTGGTTCCAGTCCTGTTGAGCAGGAGATTAAGGAGATGGAGAAAACGGCTTCCGATAAAAAGTGGAATGAGTCCGTGAAGGAGCTGTTTGGTAAAGAACTGGAGAAATTGCGTCGTCTGAATCCTGCTTCGGGAGAATATTCTATCCAGTACAACTATGTTCAAACACTTCTGGATCTTCCCTGGAATGAATATACCAAAGATAACTTTGATCTGAAAAGAGCCCGCAAAATTCTGAATCGTGATCATTTCGGGCTTGAAAATGTGAAGGAGCGCATACTGGAGCATTTGGCGGTCCTGAAGTTGAAAGGAGATTTGAAATCCCCTATTCTCTGTCTTTACGGACCTCCAGGAGTGGGCAAAACTTCTCTTGGCAAATCGGTGGCTGAAGCTCTCGGACGCCAGTATGTCAGAATGTCGCTGGGGGGTGTGCACGATGAGGCTGAAATCAGAGGTCACAGAAAAACATACATTGGCGCAATGCCGGGCCGGATTATTCAGAATATCAACAAATCAGGATCTTCCAATCCGGTTTTTATCCTTGATGAGATTGATAAAATAAGTAACAGTTTCCACGGCGACCCCGGTTCTGCGTTGCTGGAAGTGTTAGATCCTGAGCAAAACAGTACTTTTCATGATAACTTCCTGGAGGTTGATTTCGACCTTTCCAAGGTGATGTTTATTGCAACCGCCAATACTTTAAATACCATTTCTCCTCCGTTGCTCGACCGTATGGAGTTGATTAATGTGAGCGGTTATGTGCTGGAGGAAAAGGTAGAGATTGCCCGGCGCCATCTTATTCCCCAGCAATTGGAAAATCATGGTATCCCGAAGGGAACCGTTACACTTCCAAAACGGACCATCGGATATATTATTGATCATTATACCCGAGAATCCGGCGTCCGTGATCTGAATAAGACCATTGCCCGGCTGCTTCGCAAGATTGCCTTGAAGCTGGCCTCTGATGAGGATGTGAAAAAATCAATCGGTGTTTCGGAGGTTAAAGAATTTCTGGGTGTCGAAAAATTCTCGAAAGATACCTGGCAGGATAACCGGTTTGCAGGTGTGGTTACAGGCCTGGCCTGGACTGCGGCAGGTGGTGAGATCTTGTTTGTGGAAAGCAGTCTGAGTAAAGGCAAGGGAAGGCTTACGCTCACCGGAAATCTGGGAGAGGTAATGAAGGAATCTGCTATGCTGGCACTCGAATATCTCAAGTCACACGCCCAGGTGCTTGGTCTGGATGAAGATATTTTCGATGAGCGAAATGTTCATGTTCATGTTCCGGAAGGTGCTATCCCTAAGGACGGACCATCAGCTGGAATTACTATGGTTACCTCTTTGGCATCTTCTTTTACGGGACGAAAGGTAAAATCTAGGCTGGCCATGACCGGGGAAATCACCTTACGTGGAAAAGTTTTACCCGTGGGAGGTATTAAGGAGAAAATTCTTGCTGCCCGCAGGGCTGGTATTCATGAACTTATCCTTTGTAAAGAAAACAGGAAAGATGTGGAGGAGATTAATGCAGAATACATTTCCGAACTGAAATTTAACTATGTGGATGATATTCAGGATGTGCTGAATATTGCACTTACAGACGAAAAGGCAGAAGCATAAAAGCTAATGCCGATTGACAGATAACAAAAACGCCGGGCTCAGATTTTTCTGAGTCCGGCGTTTGTTGTTTTTGTTTTTATACTAAGCTTCCTGCTCAGAGAATTTTAAATATTTGTCTTCAAACACTGAGAGTATTTCCTGCATCTCAGGTGTAATGCGTGACAGCGCTCTTTTTGTGATAGACTTGGGTATGTGCTTGAAGTAAGCCTCTGCCAATGCTCCTGCAATGGAAGCAATGGTGTTGCTCGGACCACCGATTACAATGGCCAGCCTGATGGCTTCTTCATAATCCGATGCTTCCATGAAAGCCGCAAAAGCGGGCTCTACCGGTGATGTCTCGCTGTCAGGTGTGATTTTTCGTTGTTTCCAGTCTTCCACTTTTAGGGAGAAATCATAGTCGAATGCCTGCCCTATAAATGTTTTTATCTCTTTTTTTGTACCGGCGTGTTTGCACATATAAATGGTGGTGGCAACGGCTTTGGCTGCCTTGATTCGCTCTGGTATGTTGTGCGTGACACGGGTGCTTTTTTCCGCTTCGCTCAGGGCCTCTTCCACACTTTGGGCTGCAAAACCTATCGGACTAATGCGGCGGGCTGCTCCTTCACCTTTGCTGATGTATGGGGTTGATTGATCCGAAAGCGCCCACTCCAGAAACTTTGGTCGATATCCCGCTCTGGGAAATGCTCTTACCCACTCTTTCAGTGTTTGTTCATAATCCTTTTTATTCAGAATGGAATCTGCGGTGGCAATGGTTAGAATGGTGTCATCGGTGTATGCAGAGTCGGGCTTAAAAAGCTGAAAATCGGTATCTCCTAAATCGATATTTTTAAATGTTGAACCAATAATGTCGCCGATAATTGCACCTTTCATAGTTGTGGATTTGGAAAAAACGTGAACAAAATGAGTCGGCTAATATGATAAGTTTTCATTAAATATCAAACTTTTCGGATTATAATAATGTTCCGTGGAAGAGAAAAAAGACATTAAGATTTTCATTTTGTCGAAAGACCATATAATTTTTCTTATTTTTAAATGTTGTAAGGCAAATTCTGATATGAAGCAGTTTTTTAAGTATTTATTTCTGACACTGGCCATCTTTGGAGGCTTTTTTCTCTTGTGGTATTTTAGCTCCATTGTGCTGTTTGTTAGTGTTGGTGCCATCTTGTCGTTGGTTACACGCCCTATTTTTGATGTTTTTCACAGGGTCAAAGTCTGGCGGATTACCATCGGAAAGAGTGGGGCTGCTTTGTTAACAGTTCTGTCATTGTGGGTAATCATTGTTTTATTCTTTCGTTTTACGGTTCCTCTTTTGGCTTCTGAAATTCAGTTCTTTTCCAATGTCGATATTCCCTCTGCGCTTCAGAAAGCCGGAGGTTTACTTACCAATACTTTGGCGCCGCTAAGAGGCTCGGAGGTTGGTCGTGCTTTGATGCAAAGTTTTGAGGATCAGTTTGAAGCGGCCCTTTTGGCCTTCCTGGATTTTGAGCAGGTTCGCCAGTTCTTTACTTCCATTGCAGGCTTTTTTGGCGGGGTTTTTATTGCTGCCTTCTCCATCTCTTTTATTACTTTCTTTTTCCTGAAAGAGGAGGGCCTGCTGATAAGTGGCATCTTACTGTTTATTCCTCAAAAGCATGAAGCCGGAATCAGACATGCATTGATTTCCATAAGGTATTTGTTGAGACGCTATTTTCTTGGCATTCTTATTCAGACTACCCTGATGGGAACTATTGTGACGCTCGGTTTTTCTTTGCTGGGAGTAGGTTTCAGCCATGCAGTCATTATTGGGATCTTCAGTGGATTGATGAATATCATCCCTTATTTGGGGCCGCTTATCGGGGCAATTTTCGGAATCAGTGTCGGAACGTTGGTATTTCTGCAACTACCGATGGAAATAACTTACCTCTCTTTTCTGGGTGGAATGCTGGTGATTTATGTTACGGTTCAGCTTATGGATAACGTGGTTTTTCAGCCCCTTATTTTCTCCAACAGCGTAAAAGCTCATCCGCTGGAGATTTTCATTGTGATTTTGGCAGCCGGATATCTTTCCGGAATTCTGGGGATGTTTCTGGCAATCCCGGTTTATACCATCATCAGGGTTATAGCCAGAGAATTTTTTGATAAATATGAGTTGGTGCAAAAATTGACTGATCGGATGTAGTCGGAAAATCAGGGTGTTTCTTTTTCGCTCAATGCCTCCTCTATTTTAATTCTCCGGCCGTCTCTTATGGCTGTAATATAGGAGTCTTTGATTCCGATTTTTTTGATGGCCTCTTTAAACGCGAGGGCTTTCTCATAGCCGGTAAAGAGCCCCAATGTAAATTGGTTTATATTTTCCGATTTGTACTGATGCAACGAGAGCATATTGTCTTTGTATTCATCGAGGTTCTGTCCCGAATATGCACCAATCTGGACACTGAAGAGAATCCCGTTTTCATTCAGATTCAACTTGATGGTGTCTGATGCCGGAGAGATGATGTTTAGTCCTTTAGGGACTGGCGGGATGGCATTCTGAGTGGCGATTTCTTCTTTTGCTGCCGGAGTCTTAATATTTGCCTGATTTTTCTTTTCTGAGTTCTGAAGGATAAAAACACCAATTAGGGATAAAACCAGCAGCGCAAGGGTGGAGATAAGCGCAATGGTTACTTTCTTGATTTTCTCCGATTGATGAGCGGTCAGTGATTTCAGCCGTTCCACTTCCGACTCAAGTGCTTCCCGCCGTGTTTTTTCTTTCCATTTTTTTAATTCAAGTTCATTCCGGGTAACTGGATCCATGGTCTCTTTTTTTGGTCTTGGATAAATTCTTTTGTGGTGTAAATGTGATTGTTGCTTTCAATCAGGTTACAAGGTATCCTCCTTTTAGTAGTATTTCATTTATTGAAGGATAGGTCTTGCCTGCAAAGTCTTTGATCTCGTTTTTCGGAATCCATTTTATTTCGCTGATGTTCTCTTCCTGCTGAGGAACCGGCGTTTCATTTCCGTGATAAATCATTTCAAACCATTTGGTCTCTTTCAGAATGGATTGTTGATTGATTTGATAGATGTGAAAAGAGGAGCCAATTTTTCCCGTTATCTCAGGGCCTCCAATGCCACATTCCTCCTCGACTTCGCGTACAGCGGCCATTTCAAATGTTTCCTCTTTTTCGACCTTCCCTTTTGGCAAATCAAGACGTCCCAGTCTGGTCATCCCCAGAAAGTGGGTTTGCTCACTATTCCAAACCAGCCCTCCGGCAGCAAGCAGGTTTTTGTAACAATTGCGAAATCGTTGCAACAAGTCGCGTTTGTTGTGGTGATAGATAACTGCTTCTTTTCTTTCGGGAGTGTTTTCAAAATCAAACAAGAATTTTTTAAGTTCTCCGTCACTCCCCAGTTTGTGAATACCAAGAACGTCATCTGTTATCGCCAAATCAATATTGTCGGTTAGTATTACAACTCTATCTTTGAAAAATATCTTGTACATTTGCGGTATGAAAAATTTACAGGAAAATATAGCCAGGCAGCTATTGCAAATAAAAGCAATAAAACTGCAACCTGCAAACCCCTTTTCATGGGCATCGGGGTGGACATCGCCCATCTATTGCGACAACCGTAAAACGCTCTCTTATCCGGAGGTGCGTGATTTTATTAAAATTCAGTTTGCCCGCAGAGTGCTGGAAATCTGGCCCGAAGTGGATGTGATTGCCGGAGTGGCTACCGGAGCCATTGCTCAGGGAGCGTTGGTTGCCGATCTGATTGGCAAACCATTTGTTTATGTGCGGTCCAGTCCTAAAGGGCATGGGCTGGAAAACCTGATTGAAGGTGATTTGAAACCCGGACAGAAAGTGGTCGTTATCGAAGACCTGATTTCTACGGGAGGGAGCAGTCTGAAGGCCGTTGAAGCATTGAGAAACAACGGTGCTGAAGTGCTGGGAATGCTGGCCATTTTCTCTTATGGTTTTAAGGTGGCAGAGGATAACTTTGCAGAAGCCTCCGTGAAATATGAAACGCTTAGTGATTACCAGGCTTTGCTTCGGGTTGCTGTTGAAACAGGATACGTCTCTTCCGACGAATTGAGTACCTTGTCGCAATGGAGAGAGGATCCTGCCAATTGGAAGAAATAAGCTGCTATGACAAGATTTGAAAGCCAAATAAAAACCATTCCGCATCCTGCATCGAAAGTGTATGGCAAGTTGTCTGATTTTGACAATTTCGCCGAAGTTATTCCACGGGATAAGATAAAAAACTGGGAGAGTCTTGGCGACTCCTGCCGTTTTGAAGTGGATGGAGTAGGACAAGTGGGGCTTAAAATTGTGGATCGCGAAGAGAATAAAACGATAAAATATACCGCAGACGGGAAAGTGCCGTTTACTTTTTTTCTCTGGATTCAGCTTAAGGAAGTTGTGGAAGGGGAAAGTAAATTGAAAATCACCCTGGATGCCGATATGAATCCAATGATTAAAATGGTGGCCAAAGGGCCGATAGAGAAGTTTATCGGAATGCTGGCAGATGGTATTGCCGGACACGATTATTAAAGAACGTGAGCTACCTCTTTAAAGGCGTAACCCGTCACAGAGCCATCCTCACGTTTTAAAAACAGATGTCCGGCCGGTCCGATGCTTTGAAATTCAGCTTTGAATATTCCGGTTTTATCCCTGTAAAGATGGCTTCCACTTTTTCGGTATAGGTGCTCCGTGTAATCCCGGTCAATTTTCTGATGTTTTTTGTCCATAATCCTGTCATAGTAACCAGAGATGGTTTCATGCAGGGTGCTGAAAATGGTCAGTAAATCAGTTTCTTTACCTGTAATGTTTTTTATGGAGACCGGATTGGGCAAATAATCGGGGAAGTTTTCCTGATTGATGTTCAGTCCTATGCCAACGATGCATTGGTCAATGGTTTGGCCACTCAGGGTGTTTTCAATTAGTATTCCACCAAGTTTTTTGTCCCCGATATAGATGTCGTTTGGCCATTTTATGGTAGTGTTGATGTTGAATTTTTTCAGGGTTTTTACAATGGCTGCACTAACTGCCTTTGAAATGATGAACTGTTCGGATGCTTTTATTTCATAAGGATAGAGAATCATTGAAAATGTCAGGTTTTTGCCAGATTCTGTTTCCCATCTGTTCCCTGGTTGGCCTTTCCCCTCTGTCTGATTGTTGGTTATGACCACCGAACATTCCGGCAATTTGCGTTGTTTCAATAACTCTTTCAGGTAGGTGCTGGTAGAGGTTGTTTTTGCAGGCTGTATTATTTCCGGTGTTTCTTGCATAGTTGGTTTTTCAGATTATCTAAAAAGAGGTCATTTTGGCAGACCCTGTTGCCGGGAGCAACAAAAATAGGTATATATGTTCTTTTAAAATGTTATCTTTGAGCACAAATTTAATTGTGGCATTGTTTTTTCAATAGGTTTGTGGCAATGACCATGTAAATAGTAGAAAATGTAAAATATCCGGGGTGTTATTTCCGGAAATTTAATTGAAAAGGTTTTTTGAATGGGCGAAAACATTTCTGAAGTTGTCTCAACTGAAAAGTTAGTAGAAGCAGTTATCAACGGGATACAGGAGAAGAAAGGATCGAAAATAACTGTGTTGGATTTGCGCAACATAGAGAATATGATTGCTGAGTTTTTCGTAATCTGTGAAGGGGAAAGTAACGTACATGTGGATGCTGTATCCGATTCCGTAGAAGAAATTGTAAGACGTGATGCCGGCGAAAAACCTCTGCATGTGGAAGGAAAACAAAACGCCGAGTGGGTGTTGATTGATTATATGAATGTGGTGGTACATGTTTTTCAAAAACAGGTACGAAATTACTACAGCCTTGAGGACCTATGGGCCGATGCGGGTCGTAAGGACATCGAGGATCTTTTTTAATCTTAATTATTTATGATTGAATTGAGTAATTGATTAGGATTTGCTTTCAGGGATCTTTTCCCTGTGGAAAAAATGAATAAAATGATTTTTATACGAACAGACAATAGCTATACTATTATATGACAGAAAAGGAACAAAAAGATCCCAAAGTTGGTGCCGATTCACCCAAAGAACCGGCAAGAAATGCATCAGGACCCCGGAAGGAGTCCAAAAATACAGGTAAAAAAACTGAAGGAGGGGATCCTAAAGCTCAGGGTCCTAAAATGCCTAAGTTTAATGCTTACTGGATTTACGGGCTGATTTTAATTGCTCTGATTGTGGTAAGTACCTTTAACCTGGGACAAGGGCCACAAAATCTTTCCTACAGTGTATTTGTGAGTGATTTGCTGCCCAGTGGAGATATTAAGCGTGTGGTCGTGATTAAGAACGAAGGGGCTGCCGAGGTTACCATTGCTCCTGATGCCATTGATAAGTATCGTGAGCTTTTTAAGGGAGATTATGCTCCCCCTGCAGCAGGACCGCATTTTAACGTTAAAATTCCCACACTTGATAGTTTTGAGGAGGCGCGCAAAGCTGCTGAAGAGACCAACAATATTAGTATCCCCGTGGAGTACGAAGAGCGGGTGAACTTTTTTAAAGACTTCCTGTCGATGATGTGGCCCCTGTTGCTCATCATCATTATCTGGATTTTTATCTTCCGCAGAATGAGTTCTCAGGGAGGTGGCGGCGGTGCCGGTAATATATTTAGTGTTGGAAAGTCTAAAGCAAAGATGTTCGACAAAGAGGACAACATTAATGTCAATTTTGGAGATGTTGCCGGCTTATCGGAAGCCAAACAGGAAGTTGAGGAGATTGTTGAATTTCTGAAGAAACCCGAGAAGTTTACCGAACTTGGGGGTAAGATCCCAAAGGGTGCCTTGCTGATTGGCCCTCCGGGAACCGGTAAGACTTTGCTTGCCAAAGCAGTTGCCGGTGAGGCAAATGTGCCGTTCTTCAGCATGTCCGGTTCCGATTTTGTTGAGATGTTTGTGGGTGTGGGTGCTTCACGTGTACGTGACTTGTTCCGTAAAGCCAAGGAAAAAGCACCTTGTATTGTTTTTATTGATGAGATTGATGCCATCGGTCGTGCCAGAGGTAAAAATGCCGGTTTTAGCAGCAATGATGAGCGCGAAAACACCCTCAACCAGTTGCTGACGGAGATGGATGGTTTTGGATCCAATAGTGGTGTAATTATTTTGGCGGCCACCAACCGTGCCGATGTTCTGGACCGCGCCCTAATGCGTGCAGGACGTTTTGACAGGCAGATAGCGGTTGAGTTGCCCGACATGAATGAACGTGAACAAATATTTAAAGTTCACTTACGTCCACTTCGGCTTAAAGATGATGTGGATCCTGATTTCCTGGCTAAGCAAACGCCCGGATTTTCCGGTGCAGATATTGCCAATGTGTGTAATGAAGCAGCACTTATTGCCGCCCGTCGGAATAAGAAGCTTGTTGAGAAAGATGATTTTCTGGATGCGGTTGACCGGATTGTGGGTGGTCTGGAAAAGAAAAATAAAATCATCAGCAAAGATGAGAAGCGTGCCATCGCTTATCACGAAGCAGGGCATGCTGTAATCAGCTGGTTGCTGGAGTACGCTCATCCTCTGGTAAAAGTAACTATTGTTCCCAGGGGAAAAGCTCTTGGAGCTGCCTGGTATTTGCCCGAAGAACGACAACTGACGACTTCTGCTCAGATTCTTGATGAGATGTGTTCTGCTCTTGGTGGTCGTGCTGCCGAGGAGTTGATTTTTAATCAGATCTCAACAGGGGCGCTCAACGATCTCGAGAAAGTAACACGTCAGGCGTATGCCATGGTTTCCTATTTTGGTATGAGTTCGAAAGTGGGAAATATCAGCTTTTTCGATTCATCAGGGCAGAGTGAGTATTCTTTTCACAAGCCTTACAGTGAAAAAACAGCCGAGCTGATCGATCATGAAGCTTCTGCCATCGTTGAAGAACAGTACAACCGGGCTAAAAAGATTCTAACAGAGAATAAGGAGAAACACTCTAAGCTGGCTGAACTGTTGCTTGAAAAAGAGGTGATATTTAGCGAAGATCTGGAGGGAATCTTCGGTAAAAGAAAAGGTCCTCAGCACGTAATCCCTTCAAACGGCGGTAGCAATGAGGGGGATGATTCTGCAGAGAAAAACAATGATACCCTTTCGAAGAACGACAAGCCGGATGACGCTAAATCAGAAGGTAGTTCTGAACCAAAAGATAAGAATGACTCCGAGAATAAAGAATAAACATTCCGGGACAATAGCTTTAGGATGAGTCTTTTCGGGGTGTGGAGTGGAGTCTAATTGTGAAAGGATCTTTTACCACCCACCTGCGGGGACAAAGATTTGATGGTTCTGTGACTTTTACACAGTGCTGAAAACTGAAAATGCAAGGCATGAATAATTTTTTGCAAAGAACAATTACAGGTTTATTTTTTGTTATCGCCATTGTGGCCGGATTATGGTGGCATCCATTGGCTTATATGACCATCTTTGCAATTGTTATCATGCTTGGTATGTACGAGTTTATTCGGATGATTGAGGGGCTGGATGCTAAAGTGCGGGTGTTGTGGGCTTTAACCATAGGCTTGTTTCTGTATCTGAGTTCCTTTTTTATCTTTTATGCCGGGTTGCAGCCACGATGGCTTGTGGTTATGGTGCCCCTGGTTGGAGGTGTTTTTCTTACTGAATTGTATCTGAAGAATAAAAATTCTCTCCTGAATATTGCCACAACCCTAATTGTGCCTCTTTATGTGGCCTTGCCTTTTGCTTTTTTGCACCATCTGGCTTTTTTTCAGGGCGATTACGGTTATGAAATTTTACTGGGATTTTTCCTGCTCATCTGGGGCAATGACTCCGGAGCATATCTGGTTGGTTCGTTGATTGGTCGTCGCAAGCTTTTTCCCAGTGTTTCCCCGGCTAAGTCATGGGAAGGCGCGATTGGCGGATTTTTATTTGCAGCGGGTATTTCTGTTTTCAATTTTTACCTGATGGGAACACTCGGCCTGATAGACTGGTTGGTTATCGGTGCGTTGGTTTCTGTTCTGGGAACTTATGGCGACCTGATAGAGTCGATGCTGAAACGCAGTGTCAATATTAAAGATTCCGGCCGCGTGTTACCGGGACACGGGGGTGTACTGGATCGTTTTGATGCAGTGTTTTTCTCGGCCCCCGCTGTTAGTTGCTATCTTCTTTTTTGCTAAGGGGTTTTGTTTTTTTGTCCTTAAATCCGGATTTTCCCCCTTCTATTTCTCTGTCTTGCCCCCGATTGGCTATTTTTTTGAGGTATAAATAGGCAAAATGTTATCGAACTATTGTACCTTTGTGTTCTGAAAAAATATCCAAACACCACATTACAATCATGACTATTCATAAGGAAGGTTTTGCAACCCTGGCTGTTGTTTTTTTAACTCTGGCCGTCATTAATACCGGAATTTATTTTCTTACAGAGTCTCCTGCTGCTGTTTTAGAGTGGAGTGTGAGTATTTCCGTAATTCTGTTTTTCTTTTTTCTTGCATTTTTCCGGAGTCCCAAAAGAGAGGGGTATCTGCAGGATGATGCCGTTATCTCACCTGCTGATGGCAAGATCGTTGTGGTTGAAGAAACCGAGGAGAATGAAATTTTGAAAGAGAAATGTATTCAGGTTTCTGTTTTTATGTCTGTTTTTAATGTACATATTAACTGGTATCCCATTAATGGGGTTATTAAGTATTTCAAGCATCATAGTGGCAGGTTTCAGGCTGCTTATCTTCCAAAAGCTTCTTTTGAAAACGAAAGAACTACCGTTGTCCTTGAGTCACCCAAAGGAAAAACCATTGTTGTGCGTCAGATTGCCGGAGCTCTAGCACGTCGTATTGTCTGTTATGCCGAAGTGGGAACCGAAAGCAAACAGGGGAAACAGATGGGTTTTATAAAATTCGGTTCTCGTGTTGACGTATTTTTTCCGCTGGGTAGCCGCATTGATGTAAAGCCCGGTCAGAAAGTTAAAGGCAAACAGACCATTTTGGGCTGGCTTCAATAAAACTGCTGATTTACAGTTTCAATCCCATAAATATTACATCATCAACCTGTTCCAGATCGCCTTTCCACTCATGAAAGCGGCTGCGAACGGATTCGTACTGCCGATCCATAGGCAGGTCATGAATCTCTTCCAGCATATTTTTCACCCCTACTTTCATGAATTTCTTTTCTCTGGGACCACCAAACTGATCAGTATAACCATCCGAAAACAGATATATTAAGTCGCCTTCAGTGGCATTGTATTCTATGTTGACAAATGGTGTGTCGTCGTCAACCAGTGAATCTCCAATGCTCCTTCGATTGCCTTTGTAAATGGTAAGTTCGTTGTTCAGATACAGATATACAGGCCGTTTGGCGGACGCTACCCGAACCCGGGTTCCTGTGTTTTCCACTTCAACCACAGATATGTCCATTCCGTCTTTGGTGTTGTCTTTGTTTTTACTGTTCTGAAGCAATACTTTAATTTCAAAATCCAGTCTTTCCAAAAGGTCGGCCGGTGAATTTACATCCTTTCGTTTCACTATATCATTGAGCAGGGTGCTTCCAATCATGGACATAAAAGCCCCTGGAACCCCATGGCCTGTGCAATCGGCACAGGTAACGATGAAATGATTTTTTGTTTTGTAAAACCAATAGAAATCACCGCTCACAATGTCGCGCGGAGCAAAAAAGACATACGATTCAGGAAATCTTGTCTTCAGCACATCCAAAGGAGGCAGAATCGATGATTGTATTGTTTTTGCATAGTTGATGCTGTCGGTAATGTCTCTGTTTTTTCGTTCAATCTCGGCTTTTTGCTCTCTTAATTGGATGGTTTGCAGATCAACCTCTTTTTGGAGCAGCTCTTTTTGTCTCTTCAGCTTGCGTTCGCGGGCAACAATGATCAGATACACCGTGTAAATCAAAACAGCTGCCAAAAGCAGGAAAAACCAGGGCTTTTTCCAGAAAGGAGTAGCTATGGTGAAGGATACGGAAATGGGATCTGCTGTGTAACCGTCGGCATTAACGGCTTCGATTTTTAATTCATAGCTGCCGCTGGGAAGAAAATCATACTCTCTGAAATTTGTGTTTCCCAAATCTATCCACTCGCTTTCTGATTGTTCCCCATTTTTTATAAGACGGTACCGATAGGTTACTTCATCGGGGTTTCTGAAGCTTATGCCCATGAAGTTAAAACGGAATTTGTAGTTTTCTCCGTATGGATAAGGAAGATTGATCTCCTGATTGGAAGAGTATTGTTCGCCTGAGATTAGGATTTTGGTAAAATGAAGTGCGGGAGCAATGTCATTTTTTTTGTGTTTTTCAGGGAAGTAATGAACGGTTCCATTGGCTGAGGAGAACCAAAGTGTCTGGTCACTGTCCTTCAGAATCTGATAAAAGTCTGCACCCATATTTTCTTCATGGCCATAAGTTTCTATTTCACCGGTCTTTGTGTTAAACATGCTCAGTCCCGGATGATGCGCAATCCAAAGTCTGTCATTGATATCAGACTCGATGCTGTAGCAGAAATTCTTTGCCAGTCCCTGTGCAATGGAATAGTGCTCTATGGAGTCGCTGCTGTATTTAATGATTCCCTGACCTTGTGTGGCCAGCCAAAACGCTGAATCAGAGGTTTGAGCCATATCGTAAACATCTATGGGCGAATCTGAAATCTTGTGCATTTCAATGCTGCCGTTGTTCACTTTGCAAATACCACTGTTTCGTGGACCGATCCATACCTGATTGTCTTTGTCCACTTCCACAAAATTGATGTTGTTGTGCGGCAATCCTTTACCGGTGGTCAGATGTTCGGCCTTTCGTGTTTCTGTGTCTATGGTAAAGAATCCTCCGTAGGTGGCCAGATAAATCATCCGGTCTTTGCCGGCAAGATCACGAATCTTTTTATCCGGTACCTGATGACTGTAGTACCAGGGGGTAAAAGTTGTGCTTCCCGGAAGTTTGTAATAGAGGCCGTTATTGGCAGTTCCCAGGAATAGTGTTCCATCCTGCATCTTGTGTATTCCCGTGATGTCATCTTCCGGAAGTCCAAAAGCTGCATCGTAATACTCAAAGTCAGTAAAACAGTAGGGATCGGTTTTTATTAGACCTGTTTCCAAGCCGAACCATAAAGTGCTGTCGTTAAGCAAGGTGGAAAGCACCTTGGATTTTTCAAAGCCGATGGTTTCCAGATTGTAAAAGACAAATTCCTCACCTGTCAAAACTGATGTTCCCCCGCCATAAGTAGCAAACCAGTAATTCGATTCACGATCGCATAAGATATCCCGAACATAATTATTGCTGAGCCCATTCTCGGTGGTGAAATTGTATGAATCAACAAAGGACTGGCTCTCCGGAGCATAAAAAAGTTTGATAACTCCGTTTCCCCAGGTGGCCAACAGCAGGTTACCATTGGGTTCTTCCTCAATATCCCTGATGTTCTCCCATTGAATATCAAATTTCAGGCATAGGCTGTTGTCCACAATATGCCTGCTTCTGTCTGATGCTTTGGAGTACAGAAAAAAACCATTGTCCTCTGTGCCAACCCAGAAATCTCCGTTGATCCCTTTTCGCGGCACAATGCAGTTAATATTGGTCATCGGAATCTTTGAAATTCCCGAAACCTCTGCTATTGAGTCTGTTCCCGCAGGGGTTATTCTTACCATTCCTTCCGAAGTTCCTGCCAAAAGTTGGTCTTCATCTGAAGCGAGTGTATAAAACAACTTTCTCCGGAGTTTTTTATGGGTAACAAGTCGGTAACTTTTTGCCTTCTGATCAATGCTGATCAATCCTTCATTTTGACTGACAGCCCATGCATGTCCATTACCGTTGGATATGATTGCAGCAATGGGACTTTTTGTCTCAGATATGCGGAGCGGAATAAACTCTTCGTTCTCATAAAGGGTAATGTCACCATTGTTGTGCCCAATCCAGAGTGTGCCGTCTTTGGAAACATGCATGACCGTTATGAAATCTTCAGCCAAAGAATCGGCATGGTTAAAACCTGCAAACTCCAGCCCGTTGTACTTAACCAGCCCTTCCCCTGTTCCCATCCACAGGTATCCGTTTTGATCCTGACTCAGCGAATAGACAAAATTTTGGGGCAGCCCCACATTGGAGTCATATGTTTTAAAACGAAATGACTGAGCCTGAAGGGGCGAAATGCATGAAAAAACTGCATGAAAAAGTATCAGGGTAACAGACAGCCAACGGGCATTAAGACGCATATTGCTATTTTTTTGGTTTTATTCCTATGCTGTATTTGTATTCCGGAATTCCTCCAATGGGGATACTGTAGAATGGCATCAGTTCTCCATATTGGTTTTCCAAAAATATAACTACGTTGTTGTCTTTAACAAGGTTTGATTTTTTCTTTATCATTTGAATATCCAGTGAGCTGTTGTGGTCACCTTCGCTTATTGCATGCCTGCTGTCAGTCCAGTTGTCATCGCCCGATGCACGTACAATTTCCCCGTTTTTTGTGGGACTGATAATTCTGATGAAACCGTCGTTGTCCCAGTCGAAATTACTTTGCTTAATGGCGATAACTTCAGATGTCATGTATGGATATATGTGTGAAACTTCATTCACATCATTGTGCAGCCTGAATTTGTATTTGAAATAGAAAGCAAACGCGCCTTCCACCGGCCGGTTCTCCTTTCCTTCGGTTGTCAGAAAGAGCTTGTACAGGTTGCCATCGTCGCCCTTGGCACCTTCAATGACCAGCTTGAAAATGTATCCGCCGTATTCGGGGAGCAATTCTCCTTCGGTGGGATTAAAAGGGCCAAAAGTGTACCAGTTATTGTCGTATCGCGGGTTTTCTGTAAATGAGCGGGTTGCCAGCAGGTTTCCGCTAAGATAGTTTCCTTCAAGATTTGACCTTCGTGCATCCTCTTCTGATGCGGCTCCGTCACCTCCGTAAACAGAATAACGCATCATCGTATCCCATTCCCCTTTCTGTTCATCAATTTCACCTCCGGTGTCCGGATCATAAACCCGGATAAAGACCGGTGCGTCAAATGTTTCAGGGATGGAGAAAAAGATGATTTGAACAAAGTCATCATCACCCCATCCTGTCTCCCCGTCTCCTCCGAATGTGACCAGATGGGGAATGTTTTCATCCAATGCCGGTACGGGTTGTGCAAAAGATGAGGTGGAAAGGATGAAAAATGAAAAAAGGATATAAAAAAGGAACTTTTTAGTGCTCATGGTTCTTAGTCTTCTTGTGAATCAATAACTGTAATGTTTCTGAAAAAGCAAACCGTACTGCCGTCTGCCAGCGTGGTGGAACAGATTATCCGGTAATTTCCGGTTTGTTTGTATTGATAATCAATATTCCTGCCAATTCTTGTTTCCCCGTCCCCAAAGTTCCACCAAAAAACCGGGTCGGAAGTCAGATTGCCCATTTCATGGGGCTCGGCATTAAGATTGATGGGTTGGTTGGTTTGAATGGTATCAGGAATTTCGAACCAAATCTGAGGGGTCTTCTCCAGCTTCAGGTCATATGACGCCACCGAAAAGAGCTCCTCGTTGAGCAGGGTGTCAACAACGCTGAGGTTGATGTGGTAATTTCCGGGGCCGGGGAAGCAATGGTCTGCTTCAAGGCCTTTGGCCTGTGTTCCATCGCCGAAATCCCATCTATAAATATAGGGTAAAGTATCCGATTTGAAAGGGCCGTTTTCAAAAAAAGTGAAGCAATAATTGTCTTCTACCACCTCCTGAGGATTGTTACAGGTCATCTGCGGCATGGAAAAACGGAAAATATCATCATCTCCGTTTCTGTCAGAAGCAAAGTATCCCCATTTCTCATCGTCGCTGATGTAACACGAGAAATCATTGGCGATGGTGTTGATGGGGGAAGGCATCAAAACGGGGCTGGCATTTTTGTTTTGCCAGTCGATGTAATAAATATTGTATCCTCCGGGCCCCTCATGACCGTTGGAGGTGAAATAGAGTTTTCCTGAGCGATGGATGAACGGGAAGAGTTCTTTTCCGGAAGTGTTAATATGTGAACCTAACTTAATGGGGATTCCCCAACCATCTCCTCGTTTCTCCGAGATGAAAATATTTGTGGAGCCATCGTCGCTTTCCATGTCAGACACGAAGAAGAGATAGTTGCCATCCGGGGAGAGGGAGGGTTGTGCAAATGAACTTCCCGGGGGTAGGTCTGTATGTAACCTTTGGTAATCGTACCACCCGTTACCTTTTTTTTCTGCTGAGTAAAGGGCCAGCGGATTGTTTCGATCTCTGTTTTTGCGGGTGGTGTTTCTGTTACTTTTATTGTGGGTGGCAATCATCTTATTTCCATTGGAGGAAAAAGTGAGAGAGCCGGCATTGTACCTTGGTTGATCGGGGGGAGCAAAGAGTGTTGCATGGCCAATGGTGCTGTCTGCTTTCAGCGGAGCTTTGAAAACACGGAAGAGCAATTCGTCATCCTGGTTCAAATAGGTGACCAGCAGGTTGGTGCGTCTGTTGGAAATGAAATACAAAACGGAATCCTCAATAACCGGAGCCAGTTCGCTGTTATTAATGGTATTGATTTTTACAGGCCGCACTTCTATATCCTGTGCAGCGGTTTTTCCGGATATGGCAAAAGAGGTAACAATCAGAAATGCAGATAATATCTTCTTTGGAGTCATAACTCAGGGGTTTAGAAGAACTTGGGACTGGGTGTGTTTATTTTATAGCCAAAATCATATTGAATGGAGATTTCATGGCTTCCATTGTTGAAATCACCAATATCTCCCAAAGAGTAATCAAACGAATAGGCCATACGCAGTTGCGGGAGGATCTGCCAGCCGGTATGGAAAATCAACTCTTCACGGGTGCGGTAAGTAACGCCTCCCCAAATCATTTTGTCATAAATGACAGATGCCGAGAGATCTGCCCAACTGCCCGTCTCCTGGTTTGCCTTTAACAGAAAGGAGGGTTGAAGCATCAGGCTGGATGATACATCGAACAGGTAACCACCGGTGACAAGAATATCAGCTTTTTGAATATCCAGGGCTGTTCCATCCATCTTCTCAAAATCGTGAGAAAAAAATTCGGGGATGGAGATGCCTCCAAAGAAGCGATTGTTGTAGATGCTCCAGCCAAACCCTGCCTGTGGCCCGTTGGATGCGTCATTGCCGGCAAAAGCAGGATCACTGTCATCCTCAAGGCTTATCTCATTCCAGTTGATTTGGTAGCTGGAAAAACCACCCGAAAGGCTAAAGGCCATCCAGGTATATGGATTAACCCTTACTCTGTATGTATAAGCCAGGGAAAATCCCATGTTGTTTTTAATCGTGAATTGTTCGTTAAAAACCTGCAACCCAAGTGCCATGTTGGGGTTTTTCATTGGCGTGTGAGCCGTGAAATACTGAGCTTGTGGCGACTGTGGCAGCCCTGCCCACTGTTTGCGGAACGAGCCGAAAACACTCAGAACTTCCCGTGAGCCTGCAAAGGCACTGTTGATGGCAAACCTGTTGTGCATATATTGACTCAGTGTCATGGCTTTTTGTGCCGACACAGATATGGTCAAAAGAAGAAAAATGGATAGAATGAGGCCCTTTGTTCTCATTTGTCAGGGGTTTAGTTTTAATTGCGTTTGATGACTATATAATCTTTTACCGGATCGATGCCGTCTCCTCTGAAGATGAAATAGTATATTCCGTTTTCGAGTGGATTCCCATCGCTGTCTCGCCCGTCCCAAAGATTGCCCTCTTCCAGGTCATTTTGTTGAAATACTACTTTCCCACTTTGGTCGAATATCAACAATTCGTTTCGGGGAATCGTGTGTGCGCCTTTAATATAAAACGAATCGTTTACCCCGTCGCCGTTGGGAGAAATCCCGGTGTGGTAGGTAAGCCCTTTGACGGTAATGGCAATGGCGTCCGATGCCGGAGGGCAGGCTCCGTTGGTTACCGTCCATAGGATTTCCACCTCTCCGTGTTTCAATCCTGAGATGGTGGCATCTTTCGCTCCCGGATTGGCAATGCTTCCGGGGCCGGATGAAATATACCATTCACCGGTCCACTCATCGGTGGATGATACCGGTTGTCCTGCATGGAGAATGGTTTCGTATTGATTGTAAAGGGTTATATCTTCACCGGCATAGGCATCGGGTTCTTCATCAAACCTGATGGTTACTTCATCGGTTGCTGTACAGAGTCCGTTGGTTTCGAGCCATGTTAGCGTCACGGAGCCAAAGTCGGTACTTTGATAAGTTGCCTTGGGCTCACTGGTTTCATTATTCAGAATGTCACCTGTCGGAACTTGCCATTCGCCAAACTGTGCCACGGGCGACATTTGGGCTTCCAATTGCACTTCCTTTCCACAGACAGCCTTGTCGTTACCCGCATTGGGCGCAGGCATCTGATCCACCAAAACAGAAAGCTCTGAAGTCAGAATTGTCTCACATCCAAACTGGTCGGTAAGCGAAGTCATTTGGATGGTGGTGGATTGATTGGGAGATGCGGAGAAAGAGAACGAGGCATCCTGATAATCGATGGTTTGTGGTTCTTCGTCCAAACTATAATTAAGCGTCCAGGGGCCATTGTTCCCGGTTATTGTGAATGCGAAACTGACTTCGTCACCCTGGCAAATGTGTGCATTTTCCTCTTCAAAGGAGATGGAGGGAAGCTCTTTGAATTGGATTTCGACCTGATCCGAGTTTTCGCAGCCATTGTTGTTTTCTGTCCAGGTGAGCGTGTATGTTCCTTGTTCGGTAACATTAACCCCACTGTTTGGGTCATTTATTGCTGATAAGGAGACTTCCGGATGTTCAGATGTCCAGGTGCCGGTGCCTTTGTCGCTGATGGCAGCCAACTCTGAAGAAAGACCGCAGGCAAGAAAATCGTCTCCTGCATTGGTTGTCGGCTTCAGGTTCTCGATGGTGGCTGTTCCTGCGATATCTTCCGGTTTGGCGAGGCAACCGTTGTAGTCTTTTACCCATAGCAACGAGTAGGTGGTTTCACCCTGAACACTCACCTGCTCGTTGTGTTCCACAGTTGTTGCGGTACCTTCTATTGTTTGGCTTTCATCATCAGTAACTGCAAAAGACCATGGTGTTGAGGCTGACGGATTCTCTTCTCCCGTGAACGAAAGCTGGAGTGTAGCTTCTTGTGGTGCTGTGCCACAAACTTCCGAGCTGGTGGAAATGGATGCAGATGGCGATCCTCTGAAAATTACCTGCACTTCGTCCTGTGCCATACAGGCTCCGTTATTTTGTGTGAAGGTAAGCGAATATGTTCCCGGTGATGAAAGACTGTAATGGCTGTTGGTGGCAGCAGGATCCGAAAGGGTTCCCTGTGCCGGAGTTTCCCAATAGTAATCAGAAGAAATCGGATCGGGTACTCCACTCAGTACCGCGGTGAGTCCACAGGAATCAATATCGTCTCCTGCACCGGGAACCGGAAGTTTCCAGTTGGTGAAGGTTACGCCCGGATCGGTTGTATCCGTCCAGGTAATGTCATCTTTTGACATTTCGGTGACCTGGATTTGAAAGGATTCGCTGGCCTGACCTTCAGGAATGGATAGAGAGATAGTTTTGGTAAGGTATAAAATGTTGTTCTCATCTATGTCCGTAGTGTAAACATAATCTTCAGAAGTGGTGATTGCGTTTGGAGAAAGCCGTATTTTGTACTTAAACGGTGTCACTCCGGTAAATTGAATGGCCAGTTCTATTGTGGCTGATTCGTTGTCGCAAACATCAATGTTTCCACTGATGATTCTTGCATCTATTTCGGTTTGAGAATAGGCGCCGGGTGAAAGGCTTAAAAAAATGAATGATGCAATAAGTATTTTAAGTTTGTCCATCTTGTTGAAACCCTAAATTCAAATGCGTTTTAAGTAAAAAATACACTTCTTTACAAACCTAATAAAAAAGTTGGTGTAAAACGCAATTATTTAGTGCTGTATGGACTGTTTTTACAAATAGAATCAGTGCATTCATCAAAAAGAAGAGCCCAAAAGGTGCTTTGTTAATCGAAATTGAAAGAAACCCTCCTGTTTTACGGGCCAAAAATGGATTCTCTTTTTTCCGGGTTTTTCCGCTGTTGTTCCTGTTGATACTGGCGGTATTGTTTGATGAAATGATCATGAAAGTTTTCGCCCGGAGCCGGAGCCGGAGAAAGAACCAATGTTCCTTCGGGATTGATGAGGAAATATTGCGGAACGGCTTTGATATTATACTTGCTTAAAATGTTGGCATTCATCCCAAAATGGAGAAAAGTCCAGGGGTAGTCGCTGCTCTCCACAAAGCTTTGCGCTTTCTCGTAGTTGTCATCGGTCAGAACAGTGATAATCTCCAGATCTCTGTTAAATGTTTCATGAAGTCGTGGCAGTAATCTTAACTCCTGGCGACAGGTGTAGTTTTCTGTATGCATGAAGTTGAGATAGACAAATTTGCCCTGGAAATCCTTCAGGCTGTGTTCTTCCCGGTCAAAATCCATCAGCGTAAAGGCTGGAGCCACTGAACCGGGCTGCAAGGCAGAGAGCTTCCTGTGAATTACATGTGCAAGCTCTTTTATCTCCCTGACCGAGGAGCTGTCAGATGCCTCGCTTATTAATTGAAGGGCTCTTTGCTGTGACAATAGTTTCTCGTGATAGCTTTGGTAGATGGTCCAGAAGGCCAATAATTCAGAAATGTCCTTTTTTTGAAAAATGCTGTCTGTCCTTATCAGTGAAACTGTTTTTGAAAATGTTAGCGGAGCGGTAAAGTCTTTGTTCAGGGTTTTACGGGCAAATCCTCTAAAAACATCCCTGAATGTTTCCCAATATGCCGGCAGATTAAACGGCACCGGTTGACCGGCAAAGTATTTCTGAATGATGTCTTTCTCCGGATTGCGTGATGTAAGCATTTCCAGTCTGGCATACCTGTACCTTTTATGGTTTTTGAAATAGGTATCTGAATTGTCCGGGAATCGGGTTTCAAGGGTGTCTATAATCGCTGCGACTGCCGATTTGTTTCTGGAAGCCATTAACTTGATGGCCCGGGTATCTAATTCGTAATAGAAGGCATCGTCGAAGTTTCGTATCCGGGCATTCAAATCATTACTGTCCTGGTTCACAATTCCCAACGAAATGGCTTCAGGAGTATAAAACGGATTCAGCCGTTGAGGTTGCGGTACGGGCCTGAAGGGGGGCAATTTGAGCTCGTAATGTTGACCGGGCCGGAGATAAATAAATCCGCGGTAACTTCCTAAATCTGCAAATGCATAGGTTGTTTCGGGTAAATCAATGGAAAAAGAGAAATGTCCTGTGGAATCTACCTGCAAAGAGAATAATTCCTCTGTCTCAAAATTCAGGAAGTTTTGATAACGCTGAAAAACCAGACCCATATTTCTGTATTCCGGAGCATGCCCCGAGATACTTGTTGTCTTTGTTTGTGCAACAGCCTCCCCAAGTGGGAGTAAACAAAGCAAAAGACCTATGAGTAATGTGAGTTTTTTCTGCAGAATCATTAGCTGTTTTCCGGATATTAAAGCATGAATCATGCCAGTTTGGTTATTGTTCACGGCTCACCCGGGCTACCTGAATTTTTATTTTTTCGGGAATGAACTTGGATGCATCTCCGCCGTGTTTGAGAATGTCTCTTACAATGGAAGAGTTTACCGGTGTGTGTTCGGGCGATGTCAGTAGAAATACGGTGTCGATGCCCGACATGGATTTGTTGACCTGCGCAATGGCACGTTCATATTCAAAATCGGCAGAGGTTCGAATACCTCTGAGTATGAAGCCACAGCCCAATTCCTTAGCAAAATCGACTGTTAACCCGTCGTAAGTTACCACTTCGATGGCCGGGATATCCTGAAAAACCGATTCAATCCATTCAACTCTTTGTTTTACGGGAAAGAAATCTTTCTTGTTGGCATTGAATCCTATGGCGATATAAACTTTATCGAATAGTGATAAGGCGCGTCGCACAATGTTTTCATGGCCAACGGTGAAAGGATCGAACGACCCGGGAAAAAGTGCTGTTTTTTGCATGTTTCCTGTTTTTTCTGACAAAATTAAAAATCACCTGCTTCCTGAGAGGATTAGAGTGTAAAAATCCTAAAAATAAGTCAGACCACCAATTCCCGCGTATTGTTTAATTTTGTGTTTCGTTAGTGCTCTGATTACCAGAATTTGATCTTTGCTGCCGCAAAGGCGGCCATTTTCAGGAGTATTAATCCGTGGGAGAAACGACTGATGTTGGTGTCTCCGTATTTTCGTTCCTGGTATCGAATGGGAAGGTCGATGATCTTTAAATTTAATTTGTAGGCGCCAAACAGCAGGTCAAAATCTCCAAAAGGGTCAAATTCCCCAAAGAAAGGGCGGTTGGCGGATAGCTTGAGGTAGTCTGAACGGTACATGACTTTTGTTCCGCAGAGCGTGTCTTTTACCGGTTGTTCCAGAAGCCACGAGAAAAGCATGCTGAAAAAATAATTGCCTACGGTGTTTAACGGACGCATGGCATTTTTTTCCATGGGATAAACCAGTCGCACCCCGTTGATGAAATCTCCTTTTCTGAATGTCAGGGCATTAAAGAATCGGGGCAGGTCTTCGGGTGGCACGGTGAGATCGGCATCCAGAATCATGAGCACATCTCCGGATGCCTCTTTGAAACCGGCTCTTACGGCATCTCCTTTTCCTTTGCCGGGTTGTTGCAGTATTTTTATCTCATGTGTTTCAGCATATTTCCTTTGTACTTCCTGAATGATCTCCCAGGTATTGTCTGTTGAATTGCCTTCTACAAAGATGATTTCGACTTTTCCTCCGAATTGGGGAATGCGTTGTATGGCAGCCTCTATATTGCCGGCTTCGTTGCGGGCAGGAATTACAACACTGGTGGATAATGTATTTGGACCAGGTTTTTTGTTTGGAAAAGGTCGGGCAAAAAGGAAATTGTTGAGCGACAAATGCCTGATTATGGGAAGGCGTGAGACTATTCTGTTGAAAAACCAGGATATGAGGGGTATGTAAAAAGGAATCAGCATATTTTTATTTACCCTGTAGGTCTCGAAACCCGAAAGGTAGAGGAGGTTTTTCAGGTCATTGGTGGACAGCCAGTTCTGAAGTGGGGTTTTCCGTTTTAGTCCAAGAGTCTCGGCCAGTCGCAGAACCGGTTCCCACAGCCGATTGTAGTAGGTTACAATGATGCGGGTACCCGGGTGACTTATTTTGGTCAGTTCATGAAATGCTTTCTCCACATCAGGCAAAACTCCGACCAGATTGGAAAGAACGATCGTATCGTATTTTGCATTTAGTGTAATCTCTTCAGCAGCCATGGTGTGAAACCGGATGTCCGGATTCCGCTCCCGGGCTATTTTGATCATTTCAGGGCTGAAATCAATGCCGGTTTTATCTTGTGCCTCCAGCTTGCTCAGTAGTTCTCCTGTTGCACAGCCTATTTCCAGTATGTTGTGCTGTTTGGGAATAAAATAATTGCAAAAACGGGTAATGCTATCCCAGTAATAAGATTTCTTTTTCCGGTAGGCCGGCCATGTTTTTGCTGCTTTATTGTAATAGTTGAGTATTTGATTCATTTTGTTTCTGCTGAATGTTTTAGTTCAGGGTTGTTTTCAAGAAACCGGGTATAGTCTATTTCAAAAAGCCATGCTTTTTCTTCTTCTCCAATCTGTTTTCTGAGGATGAAGGAGTTTGGATATTTTTTGGCAATAAAAGACATGTATCGGTGAATCGTATTGATTACCTGGCCGGTATTGCTTCTGGGATTTTTTCTTAGCGAAGCAACCATGATGTGTGAAACTTTTCGTTCATACAGGCTCATCAGTAAAGTGTCCGGATTGTCAGAGTTGAATGAATAAATTCCGTAGAATTTTTTACCTCCGGAATAAAGACGGGCCATGTTTGGCTTTCTGCAGGCGACATAGCTTTCTTCAGGCAATTCCCTGGCAACATACTTCGACATTTTTAGGTAGTTCTGCCAGTCGGGGGTATAACCGTAAAGTTTTTCTCCTTTAATATTTTTAAAAACCGAGGAGAAATCAGTTTGCTTAATGGTCTGAACCCCGGTCAGGATGATCGAGATTCCTATCACCAGGAGTGAGATTTTTTGAATCCATTTTTGATTATTTTGCCTTACCAGACTGATGATGTTTTCTATAATTAAAATAAGAATCAGGGGGAAGAAGGGGATGATTAACCGAACCTGGTCCCAAAGCGGCTGAAGTGCAAAAAAAGTAAGTCCTACTGTGAAGGCCACGTAGATTCCGGTAAAAAACAGGAAATGGCGGCCTGCTTTATAAAAACGGATGACTCCCCAAATGAAGAGCAGATACAATATAATGGCCGGAAGTGCCGGTTTTGAAAGTGACATGGCCGGTTTAAATCCGGTGAGGATGAAGAAATGTTTTGACAAATAGATTTTTGAATTTTCCCAAAACCTGATAAAAAATCCCGAAAGAGTTTCCATGCCCTGACTCTTTTCGTAGGGATGTTTCTGCAACAGTGAGGTGAGTTGGTCGTTTCCTGTTGGTTCGATGTTGGTGAATGTGTTTAACATCAGGAAATAGGCCGATAGAAAGATCGTTACGAAAAGGGTTGTGAAGAACAATCCACGCCATTGTTTCCGGGTAATAAAGTAGATGATCAGGGCCGGAGTGGCTACCAAGGCTACCGTTCGGGTTAAGTACAAAGTAACAAGCAGAAAAGCGAGAACTGCAGCTTGTGTGATTTTTATGCGGTGTTGTTTTTGCCATTCTATGGTGTGGAACAGAAAAAATAAAAAGCCGGCTTGCAGGCACATGAAAAAGGCTTCGGAATAGGTCTGGCTGCCAAAATAGAGAAAGTGATGGTTGACTATCAGTAAAAAGCCCGTGGCGGTTATAGTGATGAGCGATACTTCCTTTGAATAGGACTTCAAAAGTAGTAGTAGTGAGAAGGTCAGGAAAAGCCAGGACGATATTTTGAGTGCAACAATATTAAGTCCGGTGAGGCCTACCAGCAGCGAAAGAACCGTGGGATACACAGGGCCCTGAAACTTTGGGAACCGACCTTCTTCTATGAGGCGGAGTGCGCGGATGATATAGGCACTGTCGTCACCTCCTTCGCTGATTCTCAGGTTAAAGGTCAGGAAACTGAGCAACAGGTATATGATTCCTGCGCCTATGAGCAGAATGTCCTGGTGGCTCCGGAGATATAAACTGATGCGTCCCGGGAGTGACTCGTTCCTTTGTTGGGATGTTTTTGTTCTCATCGGGGTTGGTTTGTGCGTTTGTTTGGAAGTTCAAAAATAGCAAGTTCAGTGAATTATACACTCTTTGTGGTCTCTTTTTTCTTTTTTTGATGGCTTCGGAATTTTTTATACACTTAACAGTATGATGCCTGGCACTGAACCACTGGTCAGTCTATAGTGGCGGACAGGAATCTGTCACGTCTTATCAGGGGTAAACCCACTCTTTGTATGGTTATTGAGTCAGGAACAAAAACAGGTTCTATAGAAACTATTTGGAGATGTATGGATAAACCTGTATATTTGCAGCTGTTTTTATATACCGTTTCTGTTTATATAGTCCCTTTAAGTTTTGTTGGTATAGAAATAATCATGTTTTAAAATGAATAAAACAGAATTATTGGTTTTGATAAATAATTGTTTGTCAAAACAGATTTGTTTTGCCCTTTCCCAAAAATAAAACTTGACTATTGTGAATTTAAATGGTTAATTTAAAAGGCTTTTGGTATTTGGGAAGAAATTCCCGGATTGCTTTAAAGTGTTGCTGTTACTCAATAATGGTGGGAGACAGATAAAGTTTAATTTTTTACACAGGTAACAAAGCCTGTTTTTATTAATAATTAGAAAAGAGTTTAATCTAAAAATTTAAACGATTGAAAATTATGAAGAAATTATTATTTACGATTTTTGCCGTAGGAGGACTTCTAACCCATGGGGCGTTGCAAGCCCAGGAAGCTCAGGAAGATTATGTGAAGTTTGGAGGGGCAGTTCGTTACAATATTCATGATAAGAGTTGGAATGACGATAAAACTGATCCCCAGTTCACCTGGGATACCTGGCGCTTGAATGTGGATGCCCGTACTGCCGGAGTTGATCTCAGTTTTGAGTATCGTTTTTATCCAACTTCAGGGAATTCGCATTTCTTGCATCACGGATGGTTGGGGTATGGCTTCAACGAAGATCTTTACATGAAATTGGGGGTTACCCAGGTGCCTTTTGGAATCACTAAATTTGCTTCTCACTCATGGTGGTTCCAGATTCCTTATTATGTAGGTCTGGAAGACGATTATGATATGGGTATTAAGTTTGATTATACCGGTATTGAGAATCTTACGCTGAACTTTGCTTATTTTCATCAGCCGGAGCCAAACGGTGGTGTTAGTGCAGGTTTAGATCCTAATGCTTCTCGTTACTCATATGATATTACATCTATTGCCCCCAGTGTAGATGATGAAGGGAAAGAGATTCCAGGAACAGGGGCTGCCATTAAGGAGACAAGGCAGTTTAACATTCGCGCTGCATACAATTTGTCAGATGATTGGGAGATTGGACTTTCAGGACAATTTGGAAGTAATTACAATAGTGTTCTTGATGAATCAGTGGCTTCAAATGCTTTTGCGGCTCACGTAGTGGGTAATTTTGGAAATGGCTTTAACTTTAAAGGAGAGTACATTTCTTATGATTATGGAGCAAAGGATAATGCCGGAAATGATTTGGCTGCTGTTCAAATGGGAGCTTATGGTTCTAACTATAACGTTGCTGCAAAAGCCGATATCTGGGTAGCAGGTCTGGCTTATTCTATTCCTGTAGAGTGGGGCCCGATCTCAAATATTCAACCGTATATTGATTATTCTGTAATCACAAAAGCTGAAGAGGGTTTTCATAACAGTGAGCATTTTGTACCCGGATTTTTGGTTACTGCCGGAAGCATTTATACCTATGTTGACTGGGCCTTTGGTAAAAACAATGCCTGGGTAGGAGACCAGTGGACGAATGGTTTAGCTAAAGGAAAAGATCAAAGTGGCTGGGATCGTCGCTTCAACATCAACATTGGTTACTATTTCTAAAAATATAATCCTAAGCGAATGAGCAAAATTGAAGTTAAAGACCTGTACCTTATATTTGGTTCCAAGCATAAGCAGGCGCTCGAACTGGTAAAAAAGGGGGTAAGCAAAGACAAAGTGCTTGAGAAAACCAAATGTACAGTGGCGGTTAAAAATGCCAATTTTTCAATTGAGCAAGGTGAGATATTCGTAGTGATGGGACTTTCCGGTAGCGGAAAGTCCTCACTTATCCGCTGTTTTAACCGCTTGAACGAACCAACTTCCGGCTCTATTCTGGTGAATGGGGAGGATGTTCTGAAAATGAACGATGAGCAACTTCGCAGGTTGCGACGTACCGAATTGTCAATGGTTTTCCAGCATTTCGGACTTCTGCCCCACCGTACCGTATTGGCCAATACAGCTTTTGGCCTTGAGATTCAGGGGATTTCTGAAGCTGAAAGTTATGAGAAAGCCCGCGAAATGATAAAAACCGTGGGGCTGGATGGCTATGAGGACATGATGACCGGTGAGCTGAGTGGAGGTATGCAGCAGCGTGTCGGCCTGGCTCGTGCCCTTACAACCAATCCCGAAGTTTTGCTGATGGACGAGGCTTTTAGTGCACTCGATCCGCTGATTCGCACCAATATGCAGGATGAGCTGATTGAGCTTCAGCGAAAACTCAAAAAGACCATCGTGTTTATTACGCACGACCTGGATGAGGCGCTTAAACTGGGTGACCGTATTGCCATTCTTAAAGATGGCGAGATTGTTCAGATTGGTACTCCGGAAGAAATTTTGGTGAATCCGGCAGACGATTATGTTCGGGCATTTGTTGAGAATGTTGACCGAAGCATGATTGTTACCGCATCAAGCCTGATGTTTAAAAACACCGGAAAACTCATCTTGGAAAAAGATGGGCCGTCACTGGCACTTCGTCGTATGCGCGAAATGGGTGTGAACCGCCTTCCGGTTGTTGACCGTGAGAATGTTTTTCTGGGCTTTGTACGTGACAATGATGTGGTGGAACTGAAGAAAAAGGACGACCGGGATTTGAACAAAATCCTGATTAAGGATGTCATGCCTAAGGTTGCACCAGATACACCTGCGGCCGATTTGTTGCCGCTGTTTATTGATAAGCAATTACCACTTCCGGTGGTGGACGACGATGGTAAATTGCTGGGAGTGGCAGTTCATTCCTCAGTGATTGCCGAAGTTACCGGACGTGATCGTGAAGAGATTATTGAAATTAAAAACAGCGGAGGCCTATAGTTATGGAAAAATTAGATATTGGAAAATACATCGAGAGTGCCATTGATTCCATTACTCAGCATGCCGGACCTGTTTTGGATGGTATTGCGCTGGTGATTGAAGGAATTGTGGATGGATTGCAGAATGCTTTGCTCTCTGCTCCCTCCTGGCTGATTATGATATTGATGGCCCTGATCGCTTATTATGTTCAGGCGGGCGGTGTAAAACCTGCCCTGACCAAAAAAGGCTTTAAAAAAGCTTTTGGACTGGCCATTTTTACAGTTATCGGTCTGTTTCTGTTGCTATGGATGGATTATTGGGAAGAGACCATGCAAACGTTGGCATTGGTGCTTGCTTCCGCCTTTCTGGCGTTGTTGACCGGTATTCCATTGGGAATATGGGCTGCCAGAAATTCAAAAGCAGATCAGGTGATTCGTCCCGTGTTGGACTTTATGCAGACCATGCCGGCCTTTGTTTACCTGATTCCGGCTATTCTGTTTTTCTCGGTTGGTAATGTTCCTGGTGTTGTGGCCACTGTAGTGTTTTCACTGCCTCCGGCGGTACGTCTTACCAGTCTTGGAATCCGCGGGGTGCCTGAGGAGGTTGTTGAAGCAGCGCAATCATTTGGAAGTACCAAAAGACAGTTGCTTTTCAAAGTGCAGATTCCTCTGGCTATGCCAACCATTCTCGCCGGTGTCAACCAGGTAATTATGCTTGCATTGTCCATGGTGGTAATTGCATCAATGGTAGGAGCTGCAGGCCTTGGAGAGCGGGTTTACTCCGGAATCCTTCAGGCAAAAGTAGGTCTTGGTTTTGAAGCCGGTCTCGGAATTGTTATCCTGGCCATTATTCTTGACCGTGTGACACAGGCCCTTGGAGGTCTTGGTAAAAAATAAAATATGTAATATATTCTGTGCATTACATTGCGCAGTCTATAGGATTGTTGATAATTTTCGACATTCGAACCTTAAAATCGATTATGATTATGAAAAACAAAATTGCAAAAATTCTAAATCTGACAGTTGTTGCAGCCATTCTTTTAGCTGTAGCTTCCTGTGCAGGAAAAAAAGATCAGAAGAAAGAAGTTTTTATTCCATATCCAAACTGGTCTGAGGGAATTGCTATGACCCATCTGGCAAAAGCATTTCTGGATCAAAACGGATATGATGTAGAGATTAAGCCCATTGAACCGGGTCCTATTTATGCTTCTTTGTCAAAAGGTGATGCTGATGTGTTTCTGGATGCATGGTTGCCATACACACATGCCGAATATTGGGAGCGTTTTGGCGATCAGATAGATCACATCGGAACTGCTTTTGGTAATGGTACCACCGGATTGGTTGTTCCTTCTTATGTTACCATCAACTCTATTGAGGAGATGAATGACAATGTGGACAAGTTCGATGGTGAGATTATTGGCATTGGTAGTGGAGCAGGTGTTCACAAGAATACCCTTAAAGCTATTGATGAGTACGGACTGAATTTCAAGCAGGTAACTTCTTCAGGTACTGCAATGATTGCTGCTCTGGAAGGTGCTATCCAAAGCAAAGAGTGGATTGCAATTACCGGATGGAAACCTCACTTTAAGTGGGCTCGTTTCGATATTAAATACCTCGAGGATCCAAAAGGAGTTTATCCTACTGATGAGGTGCAGATTCTTGCACGTAAAGGTTTTACCACTGATTTCCCAAAGCTTGGGACTTTCTTTGGAAACTTTAAGCTGGAAGAAGCCAAGCTTTATGAACTGGTTGATGCTGTAGAGAACGCTACCGATCCGCTGGAAGGGGCTAAGCAGTTTTACCAAAACAACAAGGAGATGGTTGACGGCTGGTTTCCTGCCGCTGAATAATCAGAACCTATCAAACAAAAAAACGGGATTCGAAAAATTCGAATCCCGTTTTTTTTTGTATGATATCTTGATTAGTGTTCGTTTATAAACAGAGCAAAGTTAATTATTAGCCAAATGTCTGGTCAGAAAGTGGTACTTTATGGACAGAGACTAATTAGTGACTGTCTATAAGCTAAGTAAAGTTTCTCAAGTTCGCTGTTTCTGTTCAGAAGGTTCCGTTTACAAGGCTTGCCATTAGCGGAAATGCGGAGTTTACTTGAGTAAATGAGCAATTTCCGCTAATGGCGTAACGCAGTAAACGGGACTTTATGGACAGAAATTAATTAACGATATTCATTCCAGCTCTTTATAGAAATATCACTGATATCCATCTTGCAAAAGGCATAGATAAATGCGCTTGCCAGGCGGGCATTTGTAATGAGAGGAATGTTAAAGTCTATCGCATTCCGACGAATTTTATATCCGTTGCGCAACTCTCCCTTACTTAGGTTTTTGGGGATGTTCACTACCAGGTCAATCTTTTTCTCCCTGATGTAATCCAGGGTGTTGGGTTGCTTGTCAGGTTCGTCGGGCCAGTGCAGCATAGTGCTTTTGATGCCGTTCTCTTCAAAGAACTTGTGCGTTCCGGCTGTTGCATAAATATTGTACCCTTTTTCCACGAGCATCTTGGCACTCTGCAGCATCTCAACTTTACTTCTAAGCGGACCGGAGGAGATCAGAATGTTCTTTTCCGGAAGTGTGTATCCAACGGCCAGCATTGATTGTAATACGGCATCGTAATAGTTGTCACCAATGCACCCAACCTCGCCGGTTGAGGCCATGTCCACACCCAGTACCGGGTCGGCATTGAGCAATCTTGAGAATGAGAATTGCGGGGCTTTAATTCCCACATAATCCAGCTCAAAAATGCTCTTGCTTGGTCTTTCCACCGGCAGGTCAAGCATTACACGGGTGGCAATGTCGATGAGGTTTACCTTCAGCACTTTTGAAACAAACGGGAAACTCCGTGAAGCCCGCAGGTTACACTCAATTACTTTGATGTCGTTGTCTTTGGCCAGCAACTGCATGTTAAACGGGCCTGAGATATTCAGTGCTTTGGCAATTTGTCGTGCTATTCGTTTTACCCGTCTGATGGTCTCGATATAGAGTTTTTGGGGCGGAAACACAATGGTAGCATCTCCTGAGTGGACTCCCGCAAATTCAATGTGCTCAGAAATGGCATAGGCAATCATTTCACCATTCTTAGCCACTGCATCAATTTCAATTTCTTTGGCTTGTTCGATGAATTCGGAAACCACTACCGGGTATTGTTTTGATACATTTACGGCCAGTTCCAGAAAGTGGTCCAGTTCTTCCTCGTTTGATACTACATTCATTGCGGCACCGGACAGAACATAGGACGGGCGTACCAAAACCGGGTAACCCACCTCTTCAATAAACTTGTAAATATCCTCAGTAGAGGTCAGCTCACTCCAGCGGGGCTGATCAATCTTCAGGGTATCCAAAAGGGACGAAAACTTCTGGCGGTTCTCCGCTCTGTCGATATCTTCCGGAGAGGTTCCCAGTATAGGAACTTTGTTTTCATGCAAACGCATGGCCAGGTTGTTGGGAATCTGGCCCCCAACCGAAACAATGACTCCTTTGGGAGACTCAAGATCAGTGATGTCGAGCACTCTCTCCAGTGTGAGCTCATCAAAGAACAGGCGGTCGCAAACGTCGTAATCTGTGCTTACCGTTTCGGGGTTGTAGTTGATCATCACCGACCGATACTTCTGTTTGTTGATGGTATCGATGGCATTGACACTGCACCAGTCGAATTCTACACTTGAGCCAATTCTGTAAGCTCCGGAGCCCAGTACAACAACAGATCTTCCGTCTTTCTCAAATTCTATGTCGTTGTATTCTCCGTTGTAGGTTAGGTACAGATAGTTGATTTGAGCGGGAAATTCTCCTGCCATGGTATCTATCTGTTTTACTACCGGTAATATGTTTCGCTCTTTTCGGTATGCTCTCACCTTTAACAGGCTCTCTTCCATTGCAATATCGTCAGGATTGATGACGATTCGGGCAATCTGGAAATCCGAATAACCCATTTGTTTGGCTTTCAACAGTAATTCATCCGGAAGAGACTCCAACGAATTGTATTTGGCCAGCTGAATTTTCAGGTCACTGATGTTTTTCAGTTTCTCCAGAAACCATTTGTCAATCTTGGTGAGGTTATGAATTTCTTCCACGGTGGATCCGTTTTGCAGCGATTCCGAAATGGCAAAGATCCGTTGATCTGTTGGTTCGGCAAGTTCTGTCTCCAGCACAATGTCCTTCAGAAGCTGGTTGGCTACAAATCCGTGCATGCCCTGGCCAACCATCCGAAGCCCTTTTTGAATGGCTTCCTCGAATGTACGTCCGATGGCCATGATTTCTCCCACACTTTTCATGCTGGAGCCAATTTGTTTGGAGACCCCGGAGAACTTGTTGAGGTCCCATCTGGGGATTTTACAGACGATATAGTCCAATGCCGGCTCAAAAAAGGCAGGAGAAGTCTTGGTTACCGAGTTTTTAAGTTCAAAAAGGCCGTATCCAAGTCCCAGTTTGGCCGCAACAAAGGCCAGCGGATAACCGGTTGCTTTGGAGGCCAGGGCGCTGGATCTGGATAAACGGGCATTTACTTCAATTACTCTGTAATCTTCGGAGTAGGGATCCAATGCATATTGAACATTACATTCACCTACAACTCCGATATGGCGTATTATTTTTATGGCAAGTTCGCGTAACTTGTGATATTCCGAATTGCTGAGAGTCTGAGAGGGAGCTACTACAATACTTTCACCGGTGTGAATTCCAAGGGGGTCGAAATTCTCCATGTTACAGACAGTGATACAGTTGTCGTAACTGTCGCGCACCACCTCGTATTCCACCTCTTTCCAGCCTTTTAGAGATTCTTCCACCAATATTTGCTTGGAGTAGGAGAAGGCATTGTCAGCACGCTGAATGAGCTCTTTTTCGTTGGAGCAGAAACCGCTTCCCATACCTCCCAGCGTATAAGCAGCCCTTATGATAATGGGGTATCCCATTTTATCCGCCGCTTTTACTGCATCCTGTACCGATGTTACTGCGACGCTTTTGGGGGTTTTGACATCAATTTCACCCAGTTTGCCGGCAAAAATCTCCCGGTCTTCTGTGTTGATGATGGATTGAATGGGGGTTCCGAGAACTTCCAGATTGTATTTCTCCAAAATGCCCTGTTCGAAAAGCTGAATTCCACAGTTCAGGGCTGTCTGTCCTCCAAAAGCCAGTAGAATGCCTTCGGGTTGCTCTTTTTTTATTACCTGTTCCACAAAATAAGAAGTCACCGGCAGAAAATAGATCTTGTCGGCAACTTTCTCTGATGTCTGAACCGTGGCAATATTGGGATTGATGAGGATTGTCTCGATCCCCTCTTCCTGAAGAGCTTTCAGTGCTTGTGAGCCGGAGTAGTCAAATTCTCCTGCTTCGCCTATCTTCAGGGCTCCCGAACCCAGGATGAGTGCTTTTTTGATGTCCTTCTTCATTGGTTGATTGTTTTTGTGCTTGTAGGTAAACCTGTTATCCGGGATGCAAAGGTACATTATTCTCTATTAACCTCAATGCGTAGTGAGGTTAATTTTGTATATTTTATGAATATATGTAATGGATCTATTTTGTGGTAAATGGTTTGATATTGTCCTTTTCTTGCCGTTCTAATGGTTTTAGGAGTGTTTGGTTGTTTTTAATAAAAATGGAAAAAAATACGCATAAATTTTTGGTTTTTACTTAAAATGAATAAATTTGCATATTGATTTGAATAATTATTCTTGAAATTTTAAAACGGGCTGCTTGTTTCTTTTTGCCGCATTTTATAGCAAAAGGGGCAACTTTCTTTTTTCTGATATGAAAATAAAAACACAAAGACTAAATGTTATTCGACAATTGATTTCTGACAACAAAGTAGGGAGTCAGGAAGAGTTGCTGAATTTGCTTGAGCAGGAGGGATTCTCGACTACACAGGCAACGCTTTCACGTGATCTGAAAGCGTTGAAGGTAGCCAAGCGTCCCGATATTGAAGGTGGTTATGCCTACGTTTTGCCTGAGGATAATGATGATAAAGAGGATGGGGACGGAGCGGATGTGTTTCCCGTCAGTGGTCTGGAGTCCATTGAGTTTTCGGGGAATATGGCCGTTATCAAAACCCGGCCCGGATTTGCCAATAGCATCGCTTCTGTCATAGATAGTCACGGACCTTATGAGGTGCTGGGCACCATTGCCGGAGATGATACCATTTTGTTGATCAGTAAGGAAGGAGTTTCTCGTCCCGATGTAATCAACGCTTTGTCGTTGTTTATGCCCGGGTTGAAAAAGAAACTGGTGTAGAACAGGTTGAAGTTATTTTGATGGCACAAAAGGGAAATAATATCAATATACAGATTGCTTCAGAGGAGCATCTGGCTTATGTGGATACAATTCTTCAGACAATTGCTGATGCAGCAAAGGTCAGAGGAACAGGTATTGCCAAAAGAAATCCGGACTATATAAAGAATAAAATTGTAGAGGGTAAGGCGATCATCGCCCTGAGCGGAGATGAATTTGCCGGCTTCTGCTACATCGAATCCTGGGGCCATGATAAGTTTGTGGCCAACTCGGGGTTGATTGTTGTTGATGAATTCAGAGGGCAGGGGCTGGCTAAAAATATTAAAAGGAAAGCCTTTGAACTTTCCAGAAAGCGTTATCCAACTGCGAAGATTTTTGGTTTGACAACGGGCCTGGCTGTGATGAAAATAAATTCCGAGCTGGGATATAAACCGGTAACTTTCTCCGAGCTAACAGATGATAATGAGTTCTGGAAAGGATGCCAGAGTTGTGTAAATTACGACATTCTGCTTCGTACCAATCGCAAACACTGCCTTTGTACCGGTATGTTGTTTGACCCTGCCCGTGATGCAAAACCGGATCCCATTCCCCCGCGAAAGCTTGGGGTTTACGAAAGATGGTTGAGGTTTAAGAAATTTGTCTTCCTTGGAGGCAACCGTAAAAAGAGTAATAAAGATGGGAAGAACAATGTGTTGAAAAGCTTTTTTTCAGCATTGTTTGCCTGAAACAATATAATCGACAGACATGAGTAAAAAAGTAGTACTTGCCTTTAGTGGTGGCCTGGACACCTCTTTTTGTGTGAAATACCTGAAAGAAGAAAAGGGGCTGGAAGTTTATTCGGCAATAGGAAACACCGGCGGATTCTCTGATGAAGAACTCCGCGGAATTGAAGATGGCGCCCGGGAACTGGGTGTGGAAGACCATGTGAATCTTGATGTTACAGATTTGTATTATCGAAACTGCATCAGGTATATGGTGTATGGCAATGTGCTGAAGAACAATACATATCCGCTTTCGGTTTCCTCCGAGCGTATTTTCCAGGCGATGGCGATTGTCGATTATGCCCGGAAAATTGGTGCTCAATACATTGCTCATGGTAGTACGGGCGCGGGAAATGATCAGATCCGTTTCGACCTGACTTTTCAGATTCTTGCCCCGGAAATTGAGATCCTTACTCCCACCAGGGATTTGACGCTGTCAAGGGAAGATGAGATTGAGTATCTCAAAAAACGCGGGGTTAAAAAAGACTGGACCAAAATGACTTATTCTATCAATAAAGGTCTTTGGGGAACCAGTGTTGGTGGTAAAGAAACGCTGACTACCGATCAAAACCTGCCGGAAGAAGCCTATCCGAGTCAACTGCAAAAAGAGAAACCCGAGGAGATGGTTTTGACCTTTGAAAAGGGAGAACTGACCGCTGTAAATGGTGAGAAATATGCCAATCCTGTGGAGGCAATCCGAAAAGTGGAAGCCCTGGGGAATGCTTTTGCCATTGGTCGTGACACCCATGTGGGCGATACCATAATTGGAATCAAAGGGCGTGTCGGATTCGAAGCTGCAGGTCCGCTGATGATTATTAAGGCGCATCACCTGCTTGAGAAGCATACGCTGACTAAGTGGCAGCTTTACTGGAAAGAGCAACTGGGCAACTGGTACGGAATGTTGTTGCATGAGGCACAGTATCTTGAGCCTGTCATGAGAGATATCGAGACTTTTCTGGAGCATTCTCAGGCCAATGTGTCAGGAGAAGTTATTCTGAAGTTACATCCTTATCGGTTCGAACTGGTGGGAATCCGCTCGAAACATGATCTGATGAACAGCGGATTCGGTGATTATGGTGAAATGAATAAGGAGTGGAATGCCGATGATGTGAAAGGGTTTACCAAACTTATGGGTAATTACCTGAAGATATTCAATAAGGTAAACGGTTTTGATGTGGAAACCGGAGTGTGATCTGAAATTTCTGAGATTGATTTATTGAGAAATTATTGAACATGATAAAAGTTGGAATAGTTGGAGGAGCCGGATATACTGCAGGGGAACTGGTGCGTATTTTATTGGGACATCCTGGTGCTGAGATTGAGTGGATTCATAGTACCAGCAATTCAGGGAAGTCTCTGAGTGATGTGCACTCCGATCTGTTGGGAGATACCGATCTTATTTTCTCGGATAAGATGGATTTTGAAACAGTGGAGGTGATTTTTCTTTGCATGGGGCACGGAAAATCGGTGACTTTCATGCAGGAACATCACCTGCCTCCTCATCTGAAGGTTATTGACCTGAGTAATGATTTCCGATTGAATCGTGCAGAGAATGATTTTGTATATGGTTTGCCTGAAGTGAACCGCGAAAAGATTAAGTCCTGTCAGTTTCTGGCCAACCCCGGCTGCTTTGCTACCTCTATACAGATGGCTCTGTTGCCACTTGCAGGTGCTCACTTGCTGGACGAAATACATGTGCATGCAATTACCGGATCCACGGGTGCTGGGCAGGCTCCTTCAGGGACCACCCATTTTAGCTGGCGAAACGGAAATGTTTCGGTCTATAAAGCTTTTGGTCATCAGCATCTGAACGAAATGAACGAAACCATGCGTGAAATGATGCCCGGTTTTGACAAGCCTTTCAATTTCGTTCCTGTAAGAGGGAATTTTTCCCGCGGCATTCTGGCATCTGTTTACCTCGAATCTGAATTGAACGAGGAGCAGGCTGTGGATATTTACAAAGATTTTTACAACGACCATCCTTTTGTGACCATTTCGGCAAATCCGGTGGATATCAAACAGGTGGTTAATACCAATAAGTGTTTGTTACATGTGAAAAAACATGGTAGCAAGCTTCATATAGTGAGTGTCATAGACAATCTGACCAAGGGAGCTTCCGGTCAGGCTGTTCAGAATATGAATTTAATGTTTGGTTTGGACGAATCGGAGGGACTACGACTGAAGCCAGTGGCTTTTTGAGATAGTAAAGGGTTGTTTTTTACGGTTTAAATTTAGGTGTTCATTTTTTTCAATCCCACACCCAAAGATTCGTTTGTCGCTGCATTCAGGTGAATGCAGCGACATTTCCGAACCATCTTTTCTGTTTTTGAAATATTGCCCCCGAATAGGGACTATAGGAGATATTTTTTATGGAACTTTTCGATGTTTACCCGCTGATGGATGTGACTCCGATATCAGGAAAGGGATGTTATGTGACCGATGAACGGGGTACAGAGTATTTGGATTTGTACGGTGGACATGCTGTTATATCCATCGGGCATTCGCATCCACACTATGTAAAGCGCATCAGTGATCAGCTGGAGAAGATTGGGTTTTATTCCAATTCTGTCATCAACCCCCTTCAGCAGGAGTTTGCGCGTAAACTTGGAGAGCTTTCCGGCTTGAACGATTACAACCTTTTTCTGTGTAACAGCGGAGCAGAAGCTAATGAAAATGCTTTGAAACTGGCCTCTTTTACCACCGGAAAGAAGAGGGTTATTGCTTTTGACAAGGCTTTTCATGGTCGTACCTCTGCAGCTGTGAGTGTGACCGATAATGTGAGAATTCAGGCCAATATTAATAAGGGAATGGATGTCTCTTTTTTGCCTTTGAATGAGGCAGGACTGGTGGAGGAAGAGCTGAAGTCCGGAGATGTGTGTGCTGTAATTATCGAAGGAATTCAGGGGATTGGAGGCGTCCAGATACCGAAAGATTCGTTCCTTAAAGAACTGGAGCTACTGTGCAAAAAGTACGATTGTAAACTTATTTTAGATGAGATTCAATCGGGTTATGGGCGAAGTGGAATGTTTTTCGCCTTCCAATATGCAGATATTAAACCGGATATAATAACAACAGCCAAAGGAATGGCCAATGGATTCCCCATTGGTGGTGTTTTGATTAACCCTGACATTGAAGCCAGACATGGAATGCTTGGTGCCACGTTTGGAGGAAATTATCTCGCCTGTGCGGCAGGACTTGCCGTGCTTGAGGTGATGGAATCTGAGGCGTTGATCAGAAATGCTGCTGAAACAGGAGAGTTTCTGTTGTCAGAGCTTGGTGAAATGGATGGTATTAAAGAGGTTCGGGGACGCGGTCTGATGATCGGCCTTGAGTTTGACTCCGAAGTTGCCGGTTTGAGGAAAAAACTTGTGAAAGAAGAGCATATCTTCACAGGGGTTTCTTCAACCAATATCATCCGATTGCTACCTCCACTGTCTTTGACGGTGGAACAGGCAACTGTTTTTACCAAGGCTTTGGGCCGCCTGTTGGCACCCTAAACCCTTATGTTATGATTGACTCTTATTGGAACGAAGAATGGAAAGAGATTCCTTTTGAAAAAGGAGCATTGAGGAAGCGCTATGCCGTATCTAATTACGGACGTGTCATCAGTTATACTGCCAATGATCAAAACGATGCTACCATTGTAAAAGGGGGCTTGCTTAAAGGATACCGAACACTGCCTCTCAGGCCTTTCGGCAGATCCACAACTTTTTATGTGCATAAGCTGGTTGCGGAACAGTTTATCCACAAGGATTCGGATGATCAGACTTTTGTGATTCACCTGGACTACAATAAATGTAATAACTTTGTGGAAAACTTGTGCTGGGCCAATAAAAAGGATATGTTTGATCATCAACAGGGCAATCCGTCGGTTTTGGAAGGACGAAAGAAGATGAAAGCCCGGAAACCATGCGAAGGGGCCAAACTTACCGATACCCAGGTGATGTTGCTAAAAAAACGCATTTCTGATCCCCGACGAAAGACCAGACTTAAGATTATAGCCCGTCAATTTGGGATCAGCGAAATACAATTACACCGAATCAAACGCGGCGAAAACTGGTCGCACGTACATGTGCAGTCAAAGCCGGTGGTTGGAGAAAAATAAAAAAAACTTCGAATGATTAATAAAATTGCGATTATAGGGGGTGGTAACCTGGGAGCCGCTATTGCCAAGGGTTTGGTGAAGTCAGGTAAGCCTTTTAAAGGGGAGGTGATCGTTACCCGAAGACGGGTACATCTGATCAAATCTCTCGAACAGGAAGGTATATCAGTGGGACAGGATAACCTGAAAGCAGTGGAGAATGCCGACGTGGTTATTCTTGCCGTTAAGCCTTACCAGCTGGAGGATATTATTTCTGAGATTCAACCGGCCCTTTCGGATGAGGCCCTGTTGATTTCTCTTGCTGCAGGAGTGGATTCACAAAGAATTTCAGAAATGGCTTCCGGAAGAAAATCCATTTTCAGGGTAATGCCCAATACTGCCATCTCCATCGGAGAATCTATGACCTGTGTCTCCTCTTATGAGGCTACCGAAGAGCAGGATGCTGTAATTCGTGAGTTATTTGAGCCGACCGGAACCGTTCAGTTCATTCCGGAAGAACTGATGGCTTCTGCCACAGTGTTGGCCGCTTGCGGAATTGCTTTTGCGCTCAGGTTTATTCGTGCCGCTACTCAGGGAGGAGTTGAAATCGGATTTGGTTCCGATCTGGCTCTTAAAATTGCGTCCCAGACGGTAAAAGGGGCTGCAGAGTTGATCATTCGCGGGGAGGCACATCCTGAAGCGGAGATAGATAAGGTGACTACTCCCAGGGGGATTACCATTTCAGGGTTGAATGAGATGGAACACCAGGGTTTTAGTTCCGCACTCATCAAAGGACTGATTACTTCATTTGAGAAAATTGAAAACGGAAGTAAAAAGAGGTGACAAAAAAAGATTTGTATTATAAATCGATTACTATAAAAGTCGGGTCTAACGTGCTTACACGCCCCGATGGAAATCTTGACCTGGAGAGGATTGAGCATCTTACCGCGCAAATATCGGAGCTTCATAAGCTGGGAATTCGCGTAATCCTGGTCTCCAGTGGTGCTGTGGCCGCCGGCCGGAGTATTGTGGCTAATAAAAATGCTAAAGATCCTGTGTCTGAGCGACAGCTGTTGTCATCGGTGGGGCAGGTAAAACTGGTAAACATCTATTCGCAGTTGTTTGGCAACCGTGGACTTACCTGCTCGCAGGTGCTGGTGACCAAACAGGATTTTAGCACCAGGGAGCATTATCTGAATATGAAGAATTGTCTTTCGGTGTTGCTCGAGAACAAGATTGTGCCGATAATAAATGAAAATGATGCGGTATCGGTAACTGCGCTTATGTTTACCGATAATGATGAATTGGCCGGGATGGTGGCCTCCATGATGGGGACCGAAGCTCTTTTTATTCTCAGCAATGTGGATGGTATTTTTACCGGGATGCCCGGAGAACCTGGTGCTGAATTGGTGCCGCTGATTAAAGAGGGGGAAGATGATTTGGAGAAATACATCTCCACCACCAAAAGTAATTTTGGGCGTGGGGGGATGCTAACCAAATGCCGGGTGGCACAAAAAACTGCCGACTCCGGCGTTGCAGTTCACATTGCCAATGGAACCTGCGATAACATAATTCTTGATCTGGCTCAAAATCCCGTGGAGGTGAAACATACCCGTTTTGAACCGGACAGTCCCAAACCTGCCATAAAAAAATGGATGGCTTATGCTGATGGTTTTGCAAAAGCGGAGGTAAAGGTCAATGAAGGAGCAAGAGACGCTCTTACCGGAGCTAAAGCCAGGAGCTTATTGCTTGCCGGGGTGATCTCATTTTCGGGTGACTTTAAAAAGGGAGATCTTTTGAGAATACGTGACCACAATGGTGGCGTCATCGGTATCGGAAGAGCTCAATATGAAAAAAATGTTGCTGAGCGCCATCTTGAGGATCGCAGATATAAGCCATTGGTGCATTATGATTATCTGTTTATTTATCCTGAGGTGCATTAGTGCTGAGGAGAAGAGAAAATGACTTGTTATGACAAACCTTGATCAATTTAAGAAAGCTAAAGGGGCTGCAGGTGTAATGGTTCGCCTGAGTGACGATCTCATAAGTAAGGTCTTGTTGGATCTGGCTGATAGCATGGTGGCAAAAACAGCCCTTTTGCTCAGCGCCAATAAAAAAGATCTGGAGCGAATGAAAGAGTCTGATCCTCGTTATGACAGACTTCAATTGACTGCTGAAAGAATTGAAGGTATTGCATCGGATATGCGTGATGTTGCCGGAATGAAAACCCCGCTTGGAGATGTTCTGGATGAGCGGGAGATGCCATCCGGTTTGAAACTGAAAAAAGTGACTGTTCCCATCGGGGTGGTCGGGGTAATTTATGAGGCTCGTCCCAATGTTACTTTCGATGTCTTTTCGTTGTGTTTTAAATCGGGGAATGTCTCCGTGCTGAAAGGCGGACAAGATGCCTGGCATTCCAATCTGGCCGCTGTGGGAATTATCCGTGAGTGTTTGGCTTCACACTCTGTATCCTCTGATGTTATCCAGTTGTTGCCTCCCGACAGGGAAGCGGCACAGGATCTTATGCACGCCGATGGTTATGTGGATATGCTGATTCCACGAGGTTCTCAGGGATTGATTAATTCTGTTCGCAATGAATCGAAAATACCCGTAATTGAAACAGGTGCCGGGATTGTGCACACTTATGTGGATGCTTCCGCAGACCTGGAGAAATCAAAAAAGGTAGTTTTTAATGCCAAGACCAGGAGGCCCAGCGTTTGTAATGCTCTTGACTGTTTGGTGCTGCATTCCGATCGTCTGGCAGACCTGCCCGGCATTGTGGCTGCTCTGGCTATGAAGAATGTTGCTATTGAAGCTGATGAACGGGCTTATGAGGCCCTTGAGTCTCACTATCCCGGGAATCTCCTCCGGAAGGCTGATGACGATTCTTTTGGCACCGAATTTCTTGGGCTTAGGATGTCTGTTAAAGTGGTTGATGATATTGACCAGGCTTTAAAGCATATTTCTTATTACAGTTCCAAGCATAGTGAAGCAATAATGGCTGAAGATGAGCAGGTAATTGCCCGCTTTTTTAATGAGGTGGACGCTGCAGCGGTGTATGCCAATACCTCCACAGCATTTACCGATGGGGCTCAATTCGGATTAGGTGCCGAAATCGGAATCAGTACCCAGAAACTTCATGCGCGCGGACCTATGGGACTAAGGGAACTTACAAGTTACAAATGGCTGATTGAGAGTGATGGCGTAGTTCGCCCTTGAGGCACTCAGATTTAATTCCACAACCCGAAACTCGGAACGGAACCCAGAACCCCAAACCCCAAACCCAACAACTCTTAAACAGCTACTTACACAATAAAAATATGAGAAGATTTCTTACACCGTCGGACATCGGCGATTTGAACCAGGCTTTGAAAGAGGCAGCAGAAGTAAAAAAGAATCCTTATGCACATCAGCATTTGGGAAAAAATAAAACAGCAGTGCTGATCTTTTTTAATTCAAGTCTTCGCACCCGTTTGAGTACTCAAAAAGCAGCTACCAATTTAGGTATGAATGTTATTGTTTTGGATATCAATAAAGATGGATGGCAGCTGGAGACAGAGACAGGGGTGATTATGGACGGCGATAAACCTGAGCATATCCGGGAGGCTGTTCCGGTGATTGGTCAATATTGCGATATTATTGGAGTAAGGTCTTTTGCCCGGTTCGAGAATAAAGAGGAAGACTACAGTGAAAAGATTCTTAATCAGTTTATTGAGCTCTCCGGTCGTCCCGTTATCAGTATGGAGTCGGCTACGCGTCATCCGCTTCAGGCATTTGCAGATCTGGTGACTATTGAGGAGCATCGTTCAGACAAGCGCCCAAAGGTAGTGCTTACCTGGGCTCCGCATCCTAAAGCGTTACCTCAGGCGGTTCCCAATTCTTTTGTGGAGTGGATGAAAGTGGCTGATGTGGACCTGACTGTTACTCATCCGAAAGGCTACGAGCTGGCACCTGAGTTCATGGAAGGTGTTCATGTGGAATACGACCAGAAAAAAGCTTTTGAAGGTGCCGATTTTATTTATGCAAAAAGCTGGGCAAGCTTTTCGGAGTATGGCAAAGTGCTCTCCACCGATCGCTCCTGGACAGTGAATGAAGAAAAAATGGCACTGACCAACAATGCGAAGTTTATGCACTGTCTTCCGGTGCGCCGGAATATGGTGGTTACCGATGGTGTGATTGAAAGTCCCGATTCCATTGTTATTCAGGAAGCCGCCAATCGTGTGGTCTCTGCTCAGACTGTTTTGAAGCGTATGCTTGAATCATTGTAATTAGTGTTTGTCTATAAAGTCCAACTTCTGCGTTGTTGCTCAAAATATAGATCCTCATCCCGATTGTGCTTTTTGTTGTTTTTTTGTTCAAAAAACCTTACAAAAGCTACTTCGGGACTGTGGTTTATATTTTTCACACGCCTTGAATTTGAACTTTCTATCTTAAACACGTGAAAAACGCTTAGTTTATGGACAGACTAATTAGTGCTTACCCGAAAAGTCCAATTTCTGTGATAATTAGGGTGTGTAATACCATTGTTTAAAATCTATTGCACACCTTGAATTTCTGAAAATAGTTATTTAAGAAAGTAAACTCCTTGATTTTCAAATAGGACAAGCCTTGAATTTGAACTTTTCGAATCTGGCACTCAGGAAAAACCTGGTTTTCTTGATGGCATTAATTGTAAAAAAAATAAGGAATTATGGATCAAAAACTTACTATAGTTAAAGTCGGAGGGAAAGTTCTGGAGAGTCCGGAGACGCTTCACGATTTTTTGGAAGATTTCTCTGCCCTGCCCGGACCAAAAGTTTTGGTGCATGGAGGAGGCCGCTCTGCCACTACCATGGCCAAACGCCTCGGCATAGAAACTAAAATGGTGGAAGGCCGGCGTATAACTGATGAGGATATGTTGGAGGTGGTAACCATGGTCTATGGAGGCCTGGTGAATAAAACGGTAGTGGCAGGACTGCAGGCTATGGATATCAATGCGATGGGGATTACTGGTGCTGACCTGAATCTTATTAAAGCCCATAAACGTACCGGGTCCGATGTTGATTACGGTTTTGTGGGTGATGTGGATGAGGTAAATATCTCACCCGTTATTCCTTTGTTGAAGCAGGGGATTGTTCCTGTGATTGCTCCACTCACACACGATGGGCAGGGGACACTTTTGAATACCAATGCCGATACCATTGCTTCATCACTGGCTGTGGGGTTTTCTGAAGTAATGGAGACCCGCCTGATGTTTTGTTTTGAAAAGCCGGGTGTGCTTATCAATCCGGATGATGATACTTCTGTGATTCCCTTTCTTAACCGTGAGCTGTTTAATATGTATCGCAATGAGGGAATTATCTCTGAGGGAATGGTTCCCAAACTGGAAAATGGTTTTGCCTCACTGGGAAATGGTGTGGCAGAGGTGGTAATTACCAATACTGAAGGTTTATCCGTTCCGGGTAGCGGAACTACCCTGGGTGAATAGTTTTAGAGATTTTATTAATTGTTGTTATGGCAATGTTATCCGATTTTTTAAACCTCTGACTTCTAAAAATCTAACGATCTGTTATATGTCACAAGATCCCTTTGTTTCCGAATCCATAGAGTTGTTGAAAAAAATGGTAGCCACTCCCTCTTTAAGCAGAGAAGAGGGGGCTGTTGCCGATATTTTCGAGCAGTATCTGAAGTCGTTCGGACTCAGTCCTGAAAGAAATGGGAATAATGTCTGGGTAAAGACCGCCGGCTTCTCGGCGGAGAAACCAACCATTCTGCTTAATTCTCATTTGGATACAGTCAAACCCTCCTCTGCATGGAAGTATCCTCCTTTTGTTGCTACTGACCCGGGCGATCGCATTATCGGACTGGGAAGCAATGATGCCGGAGCCTCGGTAGTTGCTCTGCTGGCAGCTTTCAGGAAGTTGGAACAGTCGTCACAACCTTATAATCTGATTTTTTCTGCCACCGCTGAAGAGGAAGTCTCCGGGGACGGGGGAGTCGCTTCCATTCTGAAAGAATTGGGACCAATCGATCTTGGCATCGTTGGTGAGCCTACTCAAATGCAAATGGCTGTAGCTGAGAAGGGGCTGATGGTCATTGATGGTGAAGTGGCTGGTCGGAGCGGGCATGCCGCACGGGATGAGGGTTTAAATGCTATTTATGAGGCACTTCCTGTGCTGGAGTGGTTTCGAACCTATCAGTTTCCTGAACAGTCAGAGTTTTTGGGACCTGTTAAAATGACCGTTACCGGTGTTGAGTCCGGTTCGCAACACAATGTTGTTCCCGATGTTTGTAAGTTTATGGTTGATGTCAGGGTTAATGAATTCTACCGCAATGAAGAACTTTTTCAATTGATTCAGAAGAAGGTGAACTGTAGGCTGCAGGCACGTTCATTTCGGTTGAACAGTTCCTCCATTCCTGTTGATCATCCTTTTGTGATTCGTGGAGAGCAACTGGGACTTCAAAAATACGGTTCTCCTACTACTTCAGATCAGGCACGCCTGCCGTTTACCACTGTTAAAATCGGTCCCGGAGATTCTGCCAGATCGCATACTGCTGATGAGTTTATTTACAAAAAAGAGATAGCTGAAGGGGTGGATTTGTATCTCCATTTACTGGATGGATTGAATATTAATTCAATTTAAAATGAGTAAAAATAAAATGAACGTGTTGATTATTTTCCTTTTCAATACATGATTTTTAAAATATTCGCTTATTTTTGTGACGCTTTCGACTTTTTGGTTGCAAATTGGGTGAAAACTGTAAGTGTATTCCCCTTGTTCTAAAAATGAATAATATGCACTCTTGTTCCCGGTCGAAAGCATTCAAGGGGTTTTGCTAAGAGATGCTTTGACCTTGCTTATTTTTGAATAATGCAGTCCTTCTAAAAGCGGGTCTCTTCCTGCTAAAGGAATGCATGTTGTGTGGGTTTCACTTCTTATATAAAGGTTTATTTTCTTGCTAATGCTATAGTTTATGAAGCTTTGGGATAAAGGTATTGATACTGATAAAAAGATAGAGTCGTTTACCATTGGTAAAGACAGGGAACTGGATTTGTTTCTGGCTCCTTTTGATATTGCCGGGACGATGGCACATTCCATGATGTTGAAGGAGGTGGGATTGCTGAGTGAGGAGGATCTTCAGGCGTTGATCCCCGAGCTGAAGAAGATGTATAAAAATGCACAGGAAGGCGGCTTCGAGATTGAAGAGGGGATTGAAGATGTGCATTCGCAGGTTGAATTGTTGCTTACCCGTGAGCTTGGAGATACCGGAAAGAAGGTGCACAGCGGACGTTCCAGAAATGATCAGGTTTTACTTGATTTAAAGTTGTTTGCCCGTGACGGAATTATGAAAGTGACCAGGGCTGTGGAAGACCTTTTTGATGTTCTGCAAAAGCGTAGTGATGCCCATAAAGATGATCTGCTTCCGGGATATACCCATTTGCAGGTGGCTATGCCATCTTCTTTTGGTCTTTGGTTTGGGGCTTATGCCGAGAGCCTGGTGGACGATTTGCACTTTTTACAGGCTGCCTGGCGGGTTGTCAATCAAAATCCTCTTGGTGCCGCGGCAGGATATGGAAATTCTTTTCCTTTGGATCGGGGGCTTACAACTCGCTTACTGGGGTTTGATGACCTTAGTTACAACGTGGTTTACGCTCAGATGGGAAGGGGGAAAATGGAACGGTTGGTGGCCATGGCTCTGTCGTCGATCGCATCTACCCTATCGCGACTGGCCATGGATGCCTGTTTGTATATGAGTCAGAACTTCGGATTTGTAAAATTGCCGGATGCCTTTACCACTGGATCCAGTATTATGCCGCATAAAAAGAACCCTGATGTCTTTGAATTGTTGCGGGCAAGGTGCAATAAGCTTATGGATGTTCCCAATCAGATTGCCATGATAACAGGCAATTTGCCTTCAGGGTACTTCAGGGATATGCAGATTACCAAAGAGGTGTTTATTCCTGCCTTTGAGGATGTCCTCAGTTGTATTGACCTGATGACTACGGCGGTCTCCAAAATGGAGATTTCCAAAGATATAATGAAAGACGAACGTTACAAATATGCCTTTAGTGTGGAAGAGGTAAACCGCCGTGTGCTTTCGGGAATGACTTTTCGGGATGCCTACAAGCAGGTGGGGATGGAAATAGAAAAGGGTGAGTTTTTGCCTGATACCTCTGTAGTGAACCACACTCACGAGGGGAGTATTGGTAACCTGTGCAACGCGGAGATAAAGGATAAGATGAAACAGGTAGTTGCCGGTTTTCAATTTGAGCGTGTGCAGGATGCTATGAATAAATTACTTACATGATTAACCTAAAAACTTAAAATATGGCCTTTTTGAATGAATTTGCAAAAGCCTCTGTTCAGTCGTGCGAGATCGACAAGGAGTTGTATCTGAAATACAATGTGAAAAGAGGATTGAGAAATGCTGATTTCTCGGGTGTTCTTGTTGGACTTACCAATATTGGTGATGTGGTGGGGTATAACAAGGATGACAAGGGAAACATCATCCCGGCTCACGGAGAACTTTATTATCGCGGCGTTGAACTTAAGGATCTTTGCAGAGGATTTCAGGAAGATAAAAGACATGGCTTCGAAGAGGCCGCCTATCTGTTGCTGTCGGGAAAGTTGCCTGATAAAAGTCAGTTAAGAACCTTCAGCAATCAACTGGCAAGGGAGCGTGAGCTTCCCGATTTCTTCTCCAAAAACATGATTTTATCCCTGCGCGGTCGTTGCGTAATGAATATGCTGGCCCGTTCGGTGCTTGGATTATATACTGCCGACGATGAGGCAGAGAACTATTCTCCCGAGAATCTCCTGAAACAGTCCATGAGTCTGATCGCCAAATTTCCGGTTATTGTGGCTTATGCTTACTTTGGGATGAGACATTCTTATCAGCAGAAGTCTCTTATTATTCGCCACCCACAGCCTGAGCTAAGCGCTGCAGAGAACTTCCTTTACATGCTTAAGGGAAAGAAATATACCAAGCTGGAGGCCGACTTGCTGGATCTCTCTTTGGTGTTGCATGCTGAGCATGGTGGTGGTAACAATTCTTCTTTTACTACCCGTGTGGTGAGTTCTGCACAAACGGATACCTACTCTGCTATTGCCGCTGCTCTTGGCTCTCTCAAAGGTGGATTGCACGGGGGGGCCAACCTGAAAGTGATTAACATGATGGATAACATCAAACAAAATGTTAAAAACTGGGAGGATGAAAAAGAGGTAGCTGCCTATCTGGAGAAGATCCTGAACAAGAAAGCTTATGACGGAACAGGTAAAATTTATGGAATTGGTCACGCGATTTATACCCTTTCTGATCCGCGGGCCATTTTGCTTAAAGAAAAAGCTGAGGAACTTGCCATAGAAAAAAACCGTCTGAAAGAGTTTAACTTGTATGCTATGATCGAACGTCTGGCGCCGGAAGTATTCTATAATTTCAAGGGTTCCGGTTCAAAAACTGTTTGTGCCAATGTGGATTTCTATTCAGGGTTTGTTTATCAGTGTCTGGAAATTCCGGAAGAAATATATACGCCCATCTTTGCTGTGGCACGAATTGCCGGATGGTGTGCTCACCGTATTGAAGAGGTGACCTGCTCAAGTCGTCGTATTATTCGACCTGCATATAAAGCGGTTTATCCACGTCTGAAATATACATACATGAAGGATCGATAGGCGGATTGATCTATTCGGGTAACTGGTTTATATCGACAATAAAAAATGAATAAAATACACATATATTCTGTATGGATGCAATAAATATTCATAAATGTTTATTTTGCTGTGCCTTAATGCGAAATATTTGCTAATTTTGTAACCAACCAAGCCCTTGCGAAATGCATTTGCCCTGTTTATGAGGTAAATGCATTTTTTACGGAAGGAAATAAGCGTTTGACTTTTAAAGAATAAGTGAAGTATGTCTGAATTTAAACCTATCAGATTGGTTCTGGAAGACGGGACTGTTTTTAAAGGAAAATCTTTTGGATATCACAAGGCGGTTGCCGGTGAGGTGGTGTTCAATACAGCAATGACGGGGTATCCCGAAAGCCTCACAGATCCCTCTTACGAAGGACAAATACTTGTCTCAACGTATCCGCTGGTAGGTAACTACGGAGTTCCCAAAGATGACAAAGAGGATGGGATACCAAAGTTTTTCGAGTCTGACCGTATTCATGTCTCAGGGTTTGTAATTTCAGATTACTCTATCGATTTCAGCCACTGGAATGCACAAAGTAGTCTTGGAGAATGGCTGAAAAAAAATAAAGTCCCCGGAATTTTCGGAATTGACACCCGGGCGCTGACAAAAATACTGAGGGAGAAAGGAACCATGCTCGGAAAGATTGAGACCGATGAAGAGCAGATTGATTTTTATGATCCCAATAAAGACAACCTGGTTGCCAAAGTGAGCACCAAAGAGAAGGTGACTTATGGCAACGGAAAACATAAGGTGGTGTTGGTTGATACGGGTGGTAAATACAATATTATCAGGTGCCTTTTGAAACGGGATACAACCATTACTATGGTTCCATGGGATTATGATTTTAATAATGATGATTTTGACGGCATCATGCTGGCTAACGGTCCGGGAGATCCACAAATGTGCGAGGCCACCATCGGAAATATTCGTAAGGCTTTAAAAGGTAATAAACCCATTTTTGGTATTTGTCTGGGTAACCAGCTTTTGGGGACTGCAGCAGGTGGTTCTACTCATAAACTAAAATACGGTCACCGGGCGCACAATCATCCGGTTATTAAAGTAGGTACCGGAACCTGTTACATTACCAGTCAGAACCATGGGTTTGTATTGGATACTGATTCATTAAGCAGCGACTGGGAACCACTTTTTGTGAATATCAATGACGAAACCAATGAAGGAATAAGGCATAAAACAAAACCATTCTTTTCAACGCAGTTTCACCCCGAAGCATCCAGTGGTCCCACAGATACCGAATTTCTTTTTGATGATTTTGTGGATCTGATAAAGAAATCGAAAGGAGAGAAATAGAAAAAATACTTAAAGGACAAAAAGGGCTTTGCACAATTGCGCAAAGCCCTTTTTGTGTATTATGTCGATGTGATACTAACTTTCAGCAGCCTCTTCTGCTTCAGTTGTTTCTTTCCACTTTTTATCGAAGTACTTTACGGCAGATGCCGAAGCAAAATAACCAACAGCAACGGTTGCCAACCATGATAAGTACATCAAAATAGCCACAAAATAACTCATAGGTCTTTTTTTTGTTGTTTCTGCAATAACTTATTTCTAATAAAAGTGTGATTCTCCCGAGCTTAGTTCGTCTTTGCTGATTTTCTTTTTGTTGATGGCCCGCCAGGTAAACCATATGTAAGCCGCCACAAAGGGGACCATCAATGAGACATAACTCATAACTGTGAGTGTGAAATGGCTCGATGATGCCTTCATAATGGTTAACGAACTTTGCATATCGATGGTTGAAGGATAAAAAGCGGTATTGTTGAATCCTGCCACCAAAAACAGGGAGAAAACAGCCAGGAAGCTTCCGCTGCCGGTAAACCAGATTCCGGCTGAACTTTTCTTGAAAAGGCTGATGAAAACACCATAAAGAACAAGTACCACCGCTGCCAAAAACAGGATGAGCACTACCGGCATCTGAATCAGATTCAGGAAGTATTTGTTGTCCTGCATAAAGATCTCCCCTGTTTCCGGGTTGAGTGCGTAACCTTCCCTGAACATGAGCCAGATAATGAACGTGAGGAAAAATACCAGGAACGGTACTGCATTGTACCAAAGCTGTTTTCTGATTCTTTTCTCAATGTTCTCGTCCTCAATGGAATTTAGAAAATACAGCAAGCCTAAAGTACGTGCAAGGAAGAACACGGCAATGCCTAAAGTCAGGTTGTGAACATTCAGCAATAGTTCCAGTCCCCGGAAAGGTGAATGCCAGCTCATTTCATTCATATCGCTCAGTGAGAATTGTGAGCCGGTAAAGAAACTGGCTACCACTACACCCAGTAGAAATGTGCCCACCAGTCCGTTGATAAAGAGGAATGTCTCATAGGTGCGTGCTCCGAAAACATTGCCAGGACGTGAGCGGAATTCATAAGATACTGCCTGTATGATAAAGGCAAAAAGCAATACCATCCAGGCCCAGTAAGCGCCACCAAAACTGGTGCTGTAAAAGAGCGGGAAGGAGGCAAAAAAGGCACCGCCGAAAGTTACCAAGGTGGTAAAGGTAAATTCCCATTTCCTTCCAAGAGCGTTGATCAGCATGGTGCGCTCATCTTTGTCTTTTCCAACCTGATAAATCAGCGTCTGACCTCCCTGAACGAACATCAGAAAGACAAGGGCACCACCCAAAACAGAGATGATGATCCACCAGTATTGTTGTAATGCTAAGTGTGAGAGTGCTTCAAACATTATTTGGGTCCTCCTTCTTTTTGGGTCCAACTTTGATTTGCTTAATCATGATCCTGGCCTCAGCAATGAACAGTCCGATAAACACAACGGCAAAAAGGAAGAATGTGGTCATTACTGACTCCACGTCTATTTGTGTGACGGCTTTCATGGTGGGCATCAAATCCTGAATTACCCAGGGCTGGCGACCGACTTCTGCAACAATCCATCCCGATTGTTGGGCGATGTAAGCCAGTGGAATGGTCCATACAGCTGCCCAAAGCAACCATTTTTTGTTGTGCAGTTGGTTGCGCATAACCAAAAACAGGAATAAGGCAAACAATGCCATAAACAGTCCTCCCAGCATTACCATGATGTGAAATGCATAAAAGGTCATGGAAATGGGGGGAACCATGGTGAAGGCATTTTTTTCAATTTGTTCCGGGTCGGGATGGTAAAAATTACCATAACCAAAATATTGAACATTGTTTTCGATGAACTCCGGATCTCTGAATTTCGCTTTCAAGGCTGCTGCTTTTTCCCCGTTGGGATCAGTTTTCTGAGCTTCCTTAAGTGCTCTGAGGGCTTGTTGCGCCTTGTGTCCTCTGATGATTTTTTCTTTGTAGGAGAGGATCCCCTGCTCCTCGTTGCCCTGAATGAGGTCTTTTATTCCGGCCACATATCTGTCGGGGTCACCATAGGCCAGCCACGATAGCATAGAGGGAATTTCTATTTTGAAAAGAAAATCTGCTTCGCTGTCTGCATTCAGGTTTTTGTGGTCTGTTTCGTCTCCCAGGATTCCAAATGCCACCAATGGTGCATTGGTTTGCCCTTCGTAAAGCGCCTCCATGGCAGCAAACTTCATGGGCTGGGTTTTTACAATTTCCTTGGCCGAACTGTCTCCGGTGCCAATCAGTACTAAGGAGCTGATAAGTCCAAAGACCGAGGCTATTACGATACTTCTTTTTGCCAACAGGTGTTCCCGGTTCTTTATCAGATACCAGCTGCTGACGCCAATTACAAAGATGGCTGCAAAAACAAAGCCCGATGTGATGGTGTGAACAAATTTGTTGACGGCGGTTTCGGATAGAAAAACATCCCAGAAACTTGTCATTTCATTGCGGGCAGTTTCAGGATTAAAGAAAGTGCCCACCGGATTTTGCATCCAGGCATTGGCAACCAGAATCCAGACTGCACTCAGGCTGGCTCCTATGGCAGTTAGCCAGGTGGCAGTGAGATGAAAACGTTTGCTTACTTTATCCCATCCAAAAAACATCACGGCTATAAAAGTACTTTCAAGAAAGAATGCCATGATTCCTTCGATGGCCAGTGGAGCGCCGAATATGTCACCTACAAACCAGGAGTAGTTGCTCCAGTTGGTTCCGAATTCAAACTCCAGGATGATGCCTGTGGCAACACCTATGGCAAAATTGATTCCGAATAGTTTCATCCAGAATTTTGTGATGCGCTTCCATTCGGGGTCACCGGTTTTGACATACATGGTTTCCATATATGCCATGATGTAGGCAAGCCCCAGCGTCAGCGGCACAAATAGCCAGTGGAACATGGCTGTGAGTGCAAACTGGCCTCTTGACCAGTTGACCAGGGTGAAATCAATGTTTTCAAGCATTTTGTTTTGGTTTTATCGTTAAGCTGATTGTTTGATTACGGTGTGGTAATGTTTTCGATTACATGCCGGGCTCTTTCTTCGTCTGATTCAAAGTTGTTTTGTAATTGATCCGGAAAAAAGAAAAGGCGCAATACAACAAACATAATGAAGAGTTTGATTAGTATTATGGCCCATAAAGCTCTACCCCAGGGTGGCAGATTCTGAAACCCCGTGACGTAAAAATTGACTATTTTTCTGAGTTTTTCCATACTTGAAAATCCAAGATAGTGAAAAATAAAATGACTTTTTAAAATTAGTGTTTCTTATTGAGTTTTTCTATGAGTCAAAGCTGTTTTTGAATTTTCTGCGCTTCCCTTTTATCTACCTTATGACTGTTGAGTAAACAGATTTTTGATAACCAGGTTCCGGGCGAATGCAAAAATTTTTGCTAAAATAAACAAATAATTAAGAACCCGAATGCCGAAATACAGGAACCCAACAAATTTTATTTATATACGCGACTATGGACTGCAGCCAATGTTTTTGAGGGGGCTATAGTTTAAAATAACGTTTTTGCAATTAGAGATTGCGTCAGGCGTTGCCCTCGCAATGAACAAACTAAGATGCTAAATGTAAAAACTCTGGGAAAAATTATTCGCTGAGCAGGTGCGGCGGATTCCAATCATAATCTGTTCATTGCGAGAGCTCAGTCCGAAGCAATCTTTAAACATCCACACGCAACTATAAACTTAAGCCTTGTTTTTATAAGACTCAGAATGGCAGTTTTATACGATTTTTGTAACCTCAAACTTCTAAAAATCGAACGATCTCAAAAAAATATGTAAAAATTTTTTTTGAGCCATGAGGGATTTGAAGTAATCATCACATTGAAGAATTCCGTTTGGACGGTCGCACAGAACCATAGAGGAGTTGGGCCTTAGAAGTTAAGTGTTTCTTTCAGTTTTCTATATCCGGTCCGGCTGATTTTTAAACGTTGACCTTCGTTCATGACAGCCACATAGGTGTCTTTATCATAAGGTTCCATGCGTTCCACGAAATTAACATTGACTATATAGGAGCGGTGAATTCTCACAAACTGATTGTTGTCGAGGTGCGTTTCATAAAACCGCATGGTTTGGGCTTTCAGGTGACGTGAGCCTTCAGCGTATATCATAACGTAGTCCTCGCTTGCTTCTATAAAACAAATTTTCCCTGCGGGGATGACGTGCATCTTAGTGCCTGTTTTTACTACTACTCTTTCCAGGTTGGATTGATTTTCTTCTGAGTGTGTCTGAATCAGTTTTTTTGTGTCTGTCTTTTCTCCTTTTTGAAGTTGAGTCATCACTTTTTCCATTGCCTGATTGAAGCGTACCTGGGAGTAAGGCTTCAGGAGGTAGTCAACGGCGCTCATCTCAAAAGCTTTTAATGCATATTGATCATAAGCGGTGGAAAAAACCACCACTGGTGGCTCGTCTATTACTTCCAGTAATTCAAGGCCGGATACTTTTGGCATTTGAACATCCAGAAAAATCAAGTCAGGCTTTTGTTCCTGAATGGCCTTGAGAGCCTCAAATCCGTTGCTGCATTCACCTGCAACTTTTATAAATGGATGTTGTCCCAGAAAAGAACGAACAACAGCTCTTGCAGGAGGCTCATCATCTATTATCAGAGCGGTGAAGGTGGATTGTTCTTTCATTTTAGGTACTTTTAGGGATGCTGATGGTAACTTCAAAGTTGTTGTTTTCTCTATGTATGCTCATCAGGTCTGTGCGATTATAGAAAAGGAGTAATTTGCTTCGGATGTTTTCCAGTCCCACTCCTTCTCCTTTTATGGGAGTGCTTTCCGGATCAAAATTGTTGGACACGGAAATTTCCAGTCTGTGGTTTCTTTTTCGGCAATGTGTTTGAATACAAACCGGATCAATGCTTTCATAAAGTCCGTGTTTGATGGCATTTTCATAAAGTGGCTGGAGCAACATGGCCGGAACGTGCACGTTCAAACAATCGGGATGCATATCGAATTCACAGTTTAAACGGTCACCAAACCTGACTCTTTCGATTTCCAGATAGCGCTGGATGTTTTTTATCTCTTCTCTGAGTGGCAGCAGGGTTTCTTCTTTGCGTTTGAGGGCATATCTGAGGAAATCTGAAAGCAGTGTTAACATCTCTCTTGCCGCTCCCGGGTCCGATATTGTGAGTGAGCTTATGGAATTGAGGCTGTTGAATAAAAAGTGAGGATTCAACTGAGCTTTGAGTGCTTTTAGCTCAGCTTCTTTCAGCATTTTTTTGAGTTGCTCTTCCCGCGTATTTTTCTCTTCTAGATGCTTATAAAAGCTTGTGAAATGATACATTGAAATCAGCAAAACAATCAACATGCCTCCAAACGCTGCCCGCATGGGCAGACTAGATCTGGCAAAGTTTATATATTCAGTGTTTTGGCTTAACAATTGAGTGGACAGGAAAAAGGAGGCTCCCAGCCAGATAGCAAGGGTTACCATACCTGTTGTAATGTGATGAAAGGCATGGTAAAAAAATGATTTTTTATTGAATGCATTGCGGGTGCAGTCCTCGGGGTAGGCAAGAGGAAAATAGAGTGCTACTGATAAAATCATGAAAACTCCATTGTAAATGAAGGCATCCACCAGCGCATCGGCAAATGGAAGGTACTGGTACGACAGGAACAGTGTATGCCCAAGAAAGAGGGTAATCCATCCGGCCATAAAGCCATAAAACAATCGTTTTTGGGCCAGTATTGGATGTAGCATGTTACGTCAGGTTAGAAGTTGGTAATTTCCCCTCCCCCAAATATGCTCATTCCTTTGATAATTAGGGTCTGTTTTGAGGGACTCTCGTTGTCGGAATAAATTCTCTTGTCAGCAAAGCCGCCCAGAATGCTTGTTACCTCAATTTTTACATTCCAGTTTCGGGGAACAACAATTTTTGTGCCTCCAAAAATATTGGTCAGTTCAATGACAGCTCCTTCGGGAGCGATTTTGCAATTATTGAAATACAGTTCGCTTCCTCCAAAAATTGAGGTAATCTCTCCTCCTTCAAAGTTTTCAGATTCAATGCGTCTGACGTTCCCGCTGAAAATGGCCACTTCATCGATTAGATTTTCCTCGTGTGTCCTGGTTTTTCCGGGGTAACTGTCTTGTTTCCTTTTTCGATGCGTGTTAAGGAAGAGCAATCCGGCCAGGATGAGTAAAACAGGCCAGTAACTTTTCAATTCATCGGTGTGCAAAGTCGGGAAAATATCAGGAAGAACGAAAAATCCCCAGATGGCAGTGAATATCAGAGCGGGAATGAATTTTTCTTTGACCAGATTTATGATGGCGATAATCAGAAATATGGTTGGCCATCTGAATATAATGTCCCAAACCGGCTGGGGAATAAACCCCAGATTACCTGCCAGTAAAAGAGCTCCAATGATGATCAGTCCTGCTCCGGCAAATGAGTGGTTAGGCTTTGCGCTTCCTGCTTCGTGTTTTGGTTCCATGATGGAATGGTTTGATTTTCAGTTTGTCTTTGTTGTTCTTTTAAGGTCCTTTATTTCGAAATACCCTGTAGTCTGATTTTCATTACTCAGGTTCGTCCTGATTCAAAAGTAACATCATTTTTTAAGACAAGAAGAGATTAATCGGTAAATGGGTGATTAAATCCCGCGAGTTGCGATTTTTGAGATACCTGTAAAGAAAATTGCCTGTTTATTAACCTCGGTAAAAATGAGTCGGAAGGTGCTAATTGTTATGTTTTTGCTCAAAAAATTTGAAAAACGTAATTAAAATTGTAATTTTGCTTTCGGTTATTAAGTAAAAAGTGCCTGTTGGTTGAGAAAGTATTAATATTGGATGTTCGGCAGGCATCTCAGTTTTCCAATATTTTGTTTTATCTCCTTTTAAAAGTGTTTCAGTATGCAGCAACGTTTTCCCAAAGTTCAGGGGTTGTACGATCCGGCCAATGAACATGACAATTGCGGAATTGGATTTGTCGCGCACATCAAAGGAAAGCCTTCTAATGATATTGTGCGAAAGGGGTTGGAAGTTCTTGTGAATATGACCCACAGGGGTGCCGAGAGTTCTGACAATAAATCGGGTGACGGTGCCGGTATTCTTATGCAGGTTCCTCATGAGTACTTTAGTGGATTTGATTTTGAATTGCCTGCCCCCGGGCATTATGGAACCGGACTGGTATTCCTGCCCGGTGATCCGGAAGAGGCCCGTGGTTGTTTGGAGATTCTGAATAAGAATATTGTGGATGAAGGACTGGAACTGATTGGATATCGCGATGTTCCTGTGAATTCTGATGCCATCGGGGAGATTGCCCGCAGTAGTGAGCCGCTTATTCGTCAGGTTTTTGTAACCGGTAAATTTGTGGAACAGGATGCTCTGGAGCGAAAGCTGTTTTTAGTCAGGAAAATGACCGAAAATGCAGTTCGTAATTCGAAGATTGCCTCCAAAGAAGGATTTTATATCGTAAGTTTATCCACCAAGGTTTTTATCTATAAGGGAATGCTTACACCCGCTCAGCTGGGAGAGTATTTTGTTGATCTTCAGGATCCAAAGCTGGCAAGTGCTATAGCATTGGTTCACTCCCGCTTTAGCACCAATACATTTCCTACCTGGGACTTGGCTCAGCCTTTCAGAATTCTGGCCCACAACGGAGAAATCAATACCATTAAAGGAAACCGTCTGTGGATGCAAGCCCGCGAGGGCCTTTTGGAGTCTGATATGTTTGGGGAGGATTTGAAGAAATTATTCCCGGTTATTGAAACTGGTAAAAGTGATTCGGCATCGCTGGATAATGTTTTGGAATTTCTCTTCCTGACTGGTCGCACACTACCTCATGCGCTGACGATGTTGATTCCGGAATCGTGGAATGACAAAAACCCGATTCCTCCAAGTCTTAAAGCATATTATGAATATCACAGTACCATTATGGAGCCCTGGGATGGTCCGGCTTCTATTGTTTTCTCTGATGGCAGATATATTGGGGGTACCCTTGACCGAAACGGGTTACGTCCGTCGAGATATGTAATTACCGATGACGATTTGATTGTAATGGGGTCAGAGGTCGGGGTGCAGACGTTTCCTGCCGAAAAGATTGTCTCCAAAGGCAGACTCAAACCCGGAAAGCTGTTGCTTGTGGATACCCGTTTGGGAATAATTATTCCTGATGAGGAGATTAAGTCGCAGTTATCCATGCGTCATCCTTATGAAAACTGGCTGAAAGAAAACCGCATTAGCCTCAGAAACATTGAGGTACGTCAGCGGGTGTCTTCCGATTTGGGCGAAAACTATGATATGTATCTGAAGGCTTTTGGATACAACAAGGAGGATGTGGACCTTATTATAAAACCCATGTCGGAAAGTGGTGTGGAACCTATCGGCTCAATGGGAAATGATACGCCCATGTCTATTTTCTCTGATAAGCCGCAACGATTGTTCAGCTATTTCCGACAGCATTTTGCTCAGGTTACCAACCCGGCTATCGATCCCATCAGGGAAGGATTGGTAATGGCGTTGACCAATTATATTGGGTCTGTTTCTAAAAATATTCTGGTGGAGAGTTATGAGCATTGCCGATCCATCAAGTTTGCAAGTCCTTTGATTACCAATACTGACCTGGGGAAGATTAAAGATTTTCGTCGTGAAGAGTTTTCGCATGTTACTTTACCCATGCTTTTCCCTGCTTCACAGGGGGGCGAAGGGCTGAAAGTGGCGCTGGAGCAAATTTGCACCGATGCTGAAAAAGCGGTGGATGAAGGGAACAACTACATTATTCTGAGCGACCGGGGAGTTAGCCTCGAAAATGCCGCCATTCCATCCTTGCTGGCTACTGCCGCTGTTCATCATCACCTTATCAAAGCAAAGAAGAGAATGCAGGTAGGTTTGATTGTTGAAACGGGAGAAGCCCGGGAAGTGATGCATTTTGCTTTGTTGCTGGGGTATGGGGCTAGTGTGATTAACCCTTATGTTTGCTTTGCCACCATTAATGAAATGGTTAAGAGCGGCAAGGTTGATGGTTCTTACGGAGAGGCTCGTGAAAAATACATCAAAGCTGTGGATAAAGGGCTGATGAAGGTGCTTTCAAAAATGGGTATTTCCACGCTTCGAAGTTATCATGGAGCTCAGATTTTTGAGGCCATAGGAATTTCCAATGAGGTTATTGAAAGATACTTTACCGGAACTACTTCCCGGATCGGTGGTGTTGGTTTTGAGGAGATTGCCAGGGAAGCACTGGCCTTTCATCAAAAGGCTTTTGACGAATTGTTGCCCAAAGGGTCTTATGACAGTGCAGGGGCTTATGCTTTCAGAAAATATGGTGAGAAACATGCATGGAATCCGGAAACTATAGGACTTTTGCAGTGGGCCACTGCACGCAATGATTATCAGAAATATAAAGAATACAGTCGCAAAGTGGAGAGCGATAATCGTAAACCACTTTTCCTGAGAGGGTTTTTGAACCCGAAAAAGGGGAAGGCGATTGATGTTAATGAAGTGGAACCGGTGGAAGCCATACTGAAAAGGTTTGTTACTGGCGCCATGAGTTACGGCTCCATCTCCAAAGAGGCCCATGAAGCTCTGGCAATGGCCATGAATGAGATTGGAGGCCGCAGCAATACAGGGGAAGGTGGCGAGGATTCCAAGCGTTTCAAATCGCCGGCACGAAGTTCCATAAAGCAGGTGGCCAGTGGTCGGTTTGGTGTTACCAATAATTATCTGGTCAATGCCGATGAACTTCAGATAAAGGTGGCCCAGGGAGCCAAACCCGGTGAGGGCGGGCAGTTGCCCGGCTACAAAGTGGACAAGGTTATTGCCAAACTTCGAAACTCCACTCCCGGCATTACCTTGATTTCTCCTCCTCCGCACCACGATATTTATTCTATTGAGGATCTGGCCCAGTTGATTTTTGACCTGAAAAACGCAAATCCGCGAGCCAGAGTAAGTGTTAAACTGGTTTCGGAAACCGGTGTTGGTACAGTGGCCGCAGGAGTGGCCAAGGCTCATGCTGACCTGATTGTAATCAGTGGTACAGAGGGAGGAACAGGTGCCAGTCCTACCAGTTCGATTAAACACGCCGGACTTCCGGTTGAGCTGGGACTCGCTGAAACCCAGCAGACATTGGTGCTTAACAATCTCAGGGGCAGGGTGAAATTGCAGACCGACGGTCAGTTGAAAACAGGCCATGACGTCATAAAGATGGCGCTTCTGGGAGCTGAGGAGTATGGTTTTGCTACTTCCGGACTCATCGTACTGGGGTGCGTGATGATGCGTAAATGTCATCTGAATACCTGTCCTGCCGGTATTGCAACCCAGGATGAGGAACTTAGAAAACGATTTATCGGGAAGTACCGAAATCTGGTGAACTTCTTTACATTTATTGCCACTGAGGTGCGTGAGATTCTGTCTGAAATGGGCTATCGCTCATTGGATGAAATTATTGGCAGAAGCGATCTGCTGGAAAGGGATCCTGAAGTTGGAAACTGGAAAACCGGAGGTCTCGACCTGTCAGGATTGCTCCATTTCCCCAGAGAAGGTCAGAAGTATCCATTGCATCAGACCACTGATCAGGATCATAAAATTGATAAGGTTCTGGATCGGAAACTAATAGAGGAGGCTCGCCCTGCCATTCAAAATGGCTCCCGTGTTTGGATGTCTTATCCGGTTAATAATACCGACAGAACTGTTGGAGCAATGCTTTCGGGAGAGGTTTCCCTCGCATACGGAGAGGAAGGACTTCCTAAGAATACCATTAATTGTTCCTTTACCGGGTCGGCCGGACAAAGCTTTGGGGCATTTCTGGTAAGCGGAGTAAGCTTTAGATTGGAAGGAGATGCCAATGACTATCTTGGTAAAGGTTTGTCGGGCGGGAAAATTGTAGTGGTGCCGCCAACCGGGCATAAATTTAAGCCCGAAGAGAATATTATTATCGGCAATACGGTGCTTTATGGTGCTACCGGGGGGCATTTGTATGTTCACGGAGTGGCAGGAGAGCGCTTTGCTGTCAGGAATTCCGGTGCAAATGCAGTGGTTGAAGGTACAGGAGACCACTGCTGTGAGTATATGACCGGAGGGAGGGTTGTGGTTATCGGCCCCACCGGACGGAATTTTGCTGCCGGGATGAGTGGCGGAATCGCATATGTGCTGGATGAATCAGGCAATTTTGATTTTTATTGCAACAAAGGACTGGTTGACCTGATGCCTGTACAGGATTACGGGGATGTTCAGGAACTGCAATTCCTTCTCCATAAGCACTTGTTGCACACCAACAGTGAAAAAGCCCGCCAGGTGCTGGTAAATTGGGAGAAGTTCCTGCCGAAGTTTGTTAAGGTGATTCCTTTTGAATATAAGAAAGTGCTGGAGCAACAAAAAGTGGAAGAGTTGGAGAAGAAGCTGAGGGAGACAGAGGATGCTCCGCATTTGAGAGAGTAAAAACAGTTTGTTAATATGGACAGGCGCAGCATTCTGAATAATTATTGCGTCTGTCATCAATAATAATGATTAGCTATGGGAAATCCCAGAGGATTCATAGAGGTTCAGCAAAAGCTGAGCGGTAACCGACCGGTAAATGAGAGGATTGATGATTATGGGGAAGTTGAGCAAACACTGAATGATCAGGATCGGAAATTACAGGCTTCCCGATGTATGGATTGCGGCGTTCCTTTTTGTCATTGGGGATGTCCGGTAGGTAGTAAAATTCCTGAATGGCAGGATGCATTGTACAGGGGCGATTATAAGCTCGCCAGCGAAGTATTGCATTCAACCAACAGTTTTCCTGAATTTACAGGTCGGGTTTGTCCCGCTCCCTGCGAAAAGTCCTGCGTGCTTGCTATTCATGAGGAGGCTGTTACCATTCGGGAAAATGAGGCCTCTACGGTGGAGAAGGCTTTTGAACTTGGCCTTATTCAACCGCGTATTCCAAAGAAAAGAACCGGGAAAAAAGTGGCAGTTATAGGCTCCGGACCCTCCGGCCTTTCGGTGGCAGATCAGTTGAATCAAAAAGGCCACACCGTGACTGTTTTTGAACGTGATGATGCCATTGGTGGATTGCTTCGGTATGGAATTCCGGATTTTAAGTTGAATAAGAAAGTTATTGACAGACGACAGCGGATTTTTGAAAAGGAGGGTATCGAATTTCGCATCAATACAGCGGTGGGTGTAGATGTTAAAGGAGAGGAATTGTTGCAGGAGTTTGATGCTGTGGTGCTGGCAATAGGTGCCATGCAACCTCGTGATCTGCCGGTGGAAGGACGTGATCTGAAAGGTATTCATTTTGCTATGGATTACCTGAAACAACAAAATAAAGTGAATCGCGGAACCTCTTTTTCCGAAGATGAGCGTATTAATGCCAAAGGGAAAAAGGTGATGGTCATTGGTGGTGGAGACACCGGCAGTGACTGTGTTGGAACGGCCAATCGTCAGCGTGCCGAAAAGGTAATGCAGATAGAAATTATGCCAAAGCCTCCTGCTTCCAGAACGCCTGATAATCCCTGGCCTTTCTGGCCCAATGTGCTGAAAGTTTCTTCTTCGCATCAGGAAGGTTGTGAAAGGATGTGGAGTCTTTCAACCCGGCGTTTCATTGGAGAGAAAGGACAACTTAAGGCTGTTGAAGTTGTAGAAGTAGAATGGATGCAGGATAATGGAAGGTGGAAAATGGAAGAAAAGGAAGATACCGTACGTAAAATTGAGGTGGATATGGTAATGCTTTCCATGGGTTTTGTTCATCCTGTTCACAAAGGTTTGGTGGAGGAACTCGGATTGGAATTGGACCAGCGTGGGAATGTGAAGATTGATGAGTGTTTTGGAGCAAGTAAACCCGGTGTTTTTGCTGCTGGTGATGCTGCAAGCGGCGCCAGCCTGGTGGTTACGGCTATTGCCAAAGGTCGTGAAGCGGCTGCACATGTTCATGAGTTTCTGTCAAAATAATTGGGGCGAGTATGCCCGGAATCAGACAACTAAGTTTCCTGAAAAAGCTGGTCGATGACCGGCTTTTTTTATTCTGAAACAGGGCCTGCTGACTTACTCAGCAGCCTCGAAATAAAGATATTTTAGTGTCTGCTCAAAGTGCTTATTATCAGTTACATCTTTGTAAATGTCGAAAAAAAAGAAAACAGACGTACGTGTGTTTGTGTGCCCGGTTGTCATATATAAAGGTAAAATTGAAAAATGTTAACTAAGGGAAGCCATTTTGTATTGATAATTGTCTGACCTTCAGAAATGATAAACTGAGAATGGAGCAACTCATATCGAAGAAAGCGGAGATACATCCGGACGCACAGATTGGAGAAAATGTTACGATTGAGGCTTTTGCTAAAATTGATAAAGATGTAATAATTGGAGATGGGACGTGGATTGGTGCCAATGCCACCATCTATCCGGGAGCCAGAATCGGAAAGGATTGTAAGGTATTTCCCGGAGCAGTTATTTCAGCAGAACCACAGGATCTTAAATTCGCAGGAGAGTACAGCACCGTTGAGGTTGGTGACAGGGTTACGGTTCGTGAGTATGTTACTATTAACCGTGGGACTTCAGCCAAGGGCGTTACCCGGGTCGGTAATGATACCTTGCTGATGGCTTATGCGCACCTGGGACATGATGTAGAGGTGGGCAGCCATTGTGTGGTGGCCAATAGCGTTCAGTTGGCCGGTGAAGTTGTGCTGGAAGACTGGGTCGTTATCGGCGGAATGAGTGCTGTGCATCAGTTTTGTCGCATCGGTGCCCACGCCATGGTTTCCGGTATGTGTGGAGTGTTATCAGATGTGGCTCCTTTTACCAAAGTTTTTGGGCTTCCTGCTGCTTATATGGGAATTAATGTTGTAGGGTTGCGTCGTCGGGGCTTTAGCAGAGAGCAAATAGATAACATTCATGACATCTATCGGGCGCTGTACCAGCAGGGACGAAATGTCTCTCAGGCCATTGAATACATGCAGGCTTATCTGGATCCCAGCCCGGAAATGGGACAGATTATTAATTTTATCAAAGAATCGAAAAGAGGTATTATCAAAAATGCCGTTGGGCAAACCTCTACGGTGACTTCTTGATCAGATATAAGAATATACATATAGGGGCTGTCTTTTCAGACAGCCTTTTTTTGTCTATTTAGTCTCTGTCCATAAACTAAGTTAAGGTTATTTTTTATCGTGGGTTTGGTCAGAAAGTGCCAGTTGCAAGGCTTGCGAAGTCCGAAAATACGGAGTTTACTTTTCGTAAAAGAGTACTTTTCGGACAAGCGTAACGCAGTAAATGGTACTTTATGGACAGAAACTATTTAGGTTTTCTCTGAAAAGGGGCTATTGCCCTGGAATATATTCCGTGTACCCAAGCGATGGCCATTCCGTAATTGGTAACCGGAATTCCTGCATCAATGGCCGGCTTGAGTCTGTTGTGAAGTTGTTTTCTGGTAATCATGCATCCGCCGCATTGAATAATCAGTGCATAGTCTGTGATTGGGCGTTTGATGTTGTCCAACCCGGCAATGACATCAAAATAGAGTTGTTTCCGGGTATGCGTTTTTAGCCAATTAGGTATTTTCTCACGTCCGATGTCATCACATGCTACGTGATGTGTACATGATTCAAGAATCAATACCCGGTCATTGTCTTTTAATTCGTCTATTTTGGGGGTGCCCTTCATGTATTGACTGAAGTCCCCTTTTAATCTGGCTAAAAGTATGCTAAAGCTTGTTAGTCTTATGTTTTTAGGAGTTATTTTGTCTGCTTTGGCAAAGACCTGAGAGTCTGTTACAACCAGGGCCGGCTTGATTCCTGTTTTTTTAAGGAAGGGCTCTGCTTCCGTTTCTTTAAGGACGATACAGATTGCATCATTGTCCAGCACATCTCGAATTGTTTGCACCTGGGGCAAAATCATTCTTCCTGCCGGAGCCTCAATGTCGATGGGTGTAATGAGTAAAATAATATCTCCGGGTGTGATGAGGTCACCAAGGAGGGTGGGGGTGGTGTAGGCTGACTCGGGTATGGTTTGTCGTATGGCATCGATAATGGGCTCTGTGGAGAGTGCCGGTTCCAGTTTGAAGAATCCGGAACTTCCTCTGTTCACGTATTCTTTTTCAATGTTTTGATTGGCAGGGACGAGGTCCTCTTTGTTATGAATAACTAGAAAGGGAACATCCCGTTTCCGGAATTCTGAAATGAGTTTCTCTTCAGGTTCTCCCAGCAGGTTGTTGGTTGTGATCAAAATAGCAAGGTCAATTCGGTCGATGGCTTGCAGGGCCCTGGAGATTCTTTTTGCTCCCAACTCACCGATGTCATCGGTGCCTGCGGTGTCAACCAGAACCACAGGTCCGAAGCCTGTTATTTCAAACGATTTTTTTACAGGATCGGTCGTTGTTCCCGGGATGTCTGATACGATTGCTATCTCCTGACCCGCAAGTCTGTTGATCAGAGTGCTTTTGCCGTTGTTTCTTCTGCCAAAGATGCCAATAAAAGGTTGCCGGTCTTTTCCCATTTTTTTTGTGTAAAGTAATTAAAATTTTGAGATATGTTCCATGGTTTAGAGGTGGCTCTTTTCGGAATCAGATAAAAAGACCTATTTTTGAGCACTGTGTACAGTGTTGGTGAGTGTGGGTGTTTTTTAATCCCTGGTCGTACAATCCTTTATTTGAAAGCGTTATTTATGATTAAACTTTTACATCTTCTTTTGCTTTTCTCCCTTTCCTCAAATTTTCTTTTTTCGCAGACTTATGCCGGGGCACCTTCCGACTTCTTCTTTTCTAAGGAGGTTGGTAGCCAGCCTATGCTTATGTCGCCTGGGTTTATCTCTTCAGGAATGGGAGAAGCTTATGGAGCTCTTGCTCCTGGAGGAGATGAGTTTTATTACTGTCTGATGGAGAAGGGCGTTTTCTCCGCAATTTTAATGACCAGATTTCATGACGGGTTCTGGACCTATCCGGAGGTGGTTCCTTTTTCCGGTGAATATTTGGATGCCAGTCCCATTGTTACCCCTGATGGAAATTTTCTCTATTTTACCTCCAATCGTCCCGAGCATGAAGAGGATCTGGTTACGGATTGGAATGTGTGGAGGTGCAGCAGAGAGTCGGGAAGTAAATGGTCAAGTCCTGAACTAATGCAGTTTAGTGACGAAAATCGGAATGAAGTTTCGGTTTCTGTTGACCATCGTGGAACGGTTTATTTTAGCGCTGACTACGATGGTGGAACTATTACACTTGATGAAAATGCTCTTGATATTTTCCGTGTTCAGTCAGATATGCACGGAGATTGGGGGGAGGTGGAAAAACTCCCGGAGACGGTAAATTCCGGTTATCCTGAGCGGGATCCGGCCATATCTCCGGATGGTAAATGTTTGGTTTTTAGTTCCCCACGTCCCGGAGGAGCGGGAACCTCTGATTTATATGTCTCCTACAAATCAGAAGGGGCCTGGAGTGAGGTATTAAGTCTGGGGAGTAAAGTGAACACTGCTGCCTATGAATGTTGCCCGATGTTTACTGCTGATGGGAAATTGTTGATTTTTTCCAGCTCTGTGACTCGTAAAATTCCCCGGCAATTAAAGTACTCCACCATAAAAAAATGGTTGTTGGGACCGGGAAACGGTTCCGGAGACATCTGGTATATGGATGCTTCGACGATAATGAAGGACTAAACTTGTTTTGAGATGGTTTCTTATGCCAGTGGCATTGCATAAGTCTGGACGTCTTTCGCTGAGATGCCATCATTGCCTAAAATGATTAATCGCTCAATGACATTTCTGAATTCCCGGATATTACCTGTCCAGTTTATTTTCTGTAACTCTTTCACTGCCGATTCATCAAAACTTTTGGGTTGAACGCCCAGCTCCTTGCATATCAAGCTGTTGAAGTGATCTGTGAGCAAAGGGATGTCGTCTTTTCGCTCATTGAGTGTGGGTACCTGTATGATGATGACACTCAGGCGATGATAGAGGTCCTCCCTGAACCGCGACTCTTTTATTTCATCCTGCAGGTTTTTGTTGGTGGCAGCGAGAATACGGACATCCACTTTGATGTCTTTGTCGCTTCCCACCCTGGAGATTACATTTTCCTGCAATGCTCTGAGTACCTTGGCTTGTGCAGCCAGGCTCATGTCTCCTATCTCGTCGAGAAATATTGTGCCACCATTGGCTTGCTCAAATTTTCCTTTTCGTTGTTTGTGGGCTGAGGTAAATGCTCCTTTTTCATGTCCAAACAACTCGCTCTCAATGAGCTCGGATGGTATGGCGGCGCAGTTTACTTCAATAAAAGGTTGTGCAGCACGATTGCTTTTTTCATGCAACCACCTTGCAACCAGTTCTTTGCCTGTTCCGTTTTGACCGGTGATTAGAACGCGGGCGTCGGTGGGGGCTACCTTATCAATCATCTCCCTTATTTGCATTATGGGTTCTGATTCGCCAATCATATCAAAAGTTTTACTCACTTTTCGGCGCAAAACTTTTGTTTCTGATACCAGTTCTTTTTTGTCGATGGCATTTTTAATGGTAACCAGGAGCCTGTTCAGGTCAAGTGGTTTTTCAATAAAGTCGTAGGCCCCTTTTTTGATTGCTTCAACTGCAGTGTCAATATTTCCGTGTCCCGAAATCATGATGACGGGGATGTCGGGTGCTGTCTGCATCATTTTGTCCAGTACTTCCATGCCGTCCATTTCCGGCATCTTGATATCTAGCAAAACCACATCGAATTTTGCGCCGGAAAATTGTTCCAGCCCTTCAGCTCCGTTTTCGGCCAGCACAACTTCGTGCTTTTCGTACTCCAGAATGTCTTTTAGTGTATTTCGAATGCTTTTTTGGTCGTCAATGACAAGTATTTTGGACATGTTTAAGAGATGTTTATTACAGTTGACTTGAGATTATCTGAAGAATGGCCCCTTCTTTGAGTGCGAATGAGCACTGCCATATTTCTTTAATTTTTAACTCTTCGGTAATGAATTTTACAATGATACTGGCAGGCACGATGCTGTCCACCCGGTGTGGTTCCATCCCCGGCATCACTTTTCGTTCATCGGAGTTTGATGCCATTAGTTCTTTATGTACCAGCATCAGACGTTTGGGCTCCAGGAACAGGGAGGTAAGTTTAGAAATATCCAGTAAAGGGTAGAATTTTCTGGAGAGCAGAGCTGCCAGCGTATCAAACGATCCGGATGAGCCAACCATTTTCTTTACAGGAAATTGTTTGACGGCCTCAAAAAGCATTTCCAGTTCTTTCTTCAGATGTTTTTGAATGACCTTTATTTCAGCCTCTTTGATGGGATCGGATGGTGTAAATTGTTCCAGCAAACGGGCAACACCCAATTCAAAACTTTGCTTCCAGGCAACCCCGAACCGATTGGCAATGATAAACTCAATACTGCCGCCCCCTATATCCATAATCAGAATGTATTCCTCATCCAGCGGATAGACCTGTCGGACTCCGTCAAAAATCGTTTGGGCTTCCTCATCTCCCTGAATGATGCGGATGGTAAGGCCCAATTCATTTTTCACCCTTTTTACAAATTCCTGACCGTTATTTGCACTCCGGATTGCGGAGGTAGCAAAGCAAAAGATGCTCTCGACCTGATAATCGGAAATGGTAATCAGGTGGGATTTAAGTGCTTCTATACCTCTTTCCATTGCCTCAGAGGTTATGGTGGCTTTATGGATACCGCCTTTACCCAATTTTGCGGGATTCTTGGATTCCAAAAGAATATTGTAAGTCCCGTTTTCGGCAACTTCGGTTATCAACAGATTGAATGTGTTGGTCCCCAGGTCTATTATGGCAATTCGGTTGTGCTTCATGTTTTTCTCCTATTACTGAGTTCAAAGTTACAAATAATCATTTTGTTGGGAGATGATTGGCTGCTATATTTTGACGGCAATGGAGTCTCCCAAATTGTCCAATATTAAGTTTCTGTTAATTTGGCAACAAAACAACTGAATTTCCGTTAGACAATTGTTCATTTTATTGAGCTTTTTACTTGATTTTTATTAGTTGAAATAGACATAAGGGAGATGTGGCAATAAATTATCTTAGATTTTTTTAGTTCCTGAATTAGATTGCCATTATTTTCTAAGTATTAGGTTTTTAAAGAAATGCAGTGTTTGCGTTGCTTTTTTGCGAAGAGTTAAGAAAGGTTATTTAATAATTTTATATTCTATGAAGCGAATAATATTCTCCCTTTTTGTTATTGTAATATTCGTAAATGGTATTCAAGCTCAAAATTGGTTGACAGATTTTAATGAAGCAAAAGTAATTTCTGAGAAAAAAGATATCCCGATATTACTTGTTTTTTCCGGTTCTGATTGGTGTGCTCCCTGTATCAAACTTGATCGAAATATCTGGCAGTCACGAACGTTTATTGAATATTCCAAAGACCATTATGTGTTGCTAAGAGCTGATTTTCCCAGAAACAAGGGCAACCAGTTGTCAAAAGAGCAATTGAAAAAAAATGAAGCTTTAGCAGAGAAATACAATACCAGAGGTTTTTTCCCTTTGGTGGTGCTGTTAAATTCGAGTGGACAAGTGCTTGGGACTACTGGCTATAAAAATGTTTCACCTTCCGAATACATTAAGATTTTAGAATCCTTAAAAGAGTAAGATTTGAAAGCGGCACTCATTCTTTTTTATCTGCTATTTTTGGCCTCTCCTGTATTCTCTCATGATGAAGTGTTTACAAGGGTGTGTAAGTTGATGGGGTCGAGGTATGAAATTTCCGTGGTTGCTTCTTCAGAGGAAGAAGGTGTTGAATATATTGATATGGCGGTTGCTGAAATTGAGCGGATAGAGCAACTTATTTCTTCATGGAGGCCGGATTCTGAGACATCTAAAATCAATGAAGCCGCCGGCAATCATTCTGTTCCGGTTAGTGGAGAACTCTTCGCTTTTCTGAAACGTTGCCTGCAGTTGTCAAAAGTCACCAGTGGAGCTTTTGATATTTCTTACGCAGCCATGGATCGAATATGGAAATTTGATGGATCCATGATTCAAATGCCTGCCCCTGAGGAGGTGAGTGCATCGGTAAAGAATGTTGGATACCGGAACATTATTTTAGACGAGGAGAAGCAGTCCGTATTCCTTAAGAAAAAAGGAATGAAAATAGGCTTTGGAGCTATAGGAAAAGGGTATTCCGCCGATCAGGCAAAAAAGTTATTGGTTAATGCAGGAGTTAAAGGAGGGATTATTAATGCTTCAGGAGATCTGGCTGTTTGGGGAGAACAGCCTGATGGGAAACCGTGGATGGCGGGGATTACCAACCCTTTGAACAAAAATAAAGTTTTTTCTTGGTTTCCGATCAAAAATAGGGCTGTGGTGACTTCCGGGGATTACGAAAAGTTTGTAATGCTGGATGGGAAAAGGTATAGTCATATAATTGATCCACGAACCGGTTATCCTACTCATGGTCTGGTTAGCGTTACTGTTTTTGCTCCTATGGCAGAATTGGCGGATGCTCTTTCGACCGCTCTTTTTGTGATGGGGAGTGATGCTGGTATTGATCTGGTGCAACAAATTGATGGAGTGGATTGCGTGATGGTAACAACAGAGGGAGAGATCTTAAAATCCGGAAATATTCAAATTAGCCATGATGTTTCCGAATACTAATTGAAAAACAGTTACGTAATTTTTTGTAAGTGAGGTAAAGACCATAGATGTTAAGGATTTTGTTTCTTCCTTATCAGAAGGAATAAAATGGAATGCAATCAAGTGTTTTTTTGGATTTTAACCAATTCTTTGCGATGAAGTATTTTAAATTATTTTTATTTCTTGTCTTGCTGACAGGATGCACAACCGTAAAAGAATATCAAAAGGTATATATAAATGATACTGACATGGAGCTTTCTGCATCAGAGATTCAACGGTTTGAAACAAATTTTCAGGTTTACCGGGAAGGAGCTGCAGGGGCTAATGGGGGTAAGACAGGTGGCGGTTGTGGTTGCAATTGAATAATATATTATGAGAAGATTATTTATCGTAATTGGATTGGGATTTCTGGGAGCCTTTTTACATCCTGTGAAATCGCAGGAAAATGACTCTACCTTGCTCTACAAGCGAAAAGTTTTGGAATCGGCTGAAGTGGATTTTCTAATGAGTTATTATACACAGGATGGGACGCACTCTGCTGTTGGTGGAGGTATAGGTACAGAAAATCTTACTGATGGCACTCCCACACTGGTTGTTAGGGTTCCACTGAACGCTGATGATGTTTTAACTTTTGATGTGGGTATTTCTGCATATACTTCTGCATCATCAAGTAATATTAATCCGTTTAATAGTACCGGAGCCTCAGCGGAAGGAGAAGATGATGACGATTATTACCAGTCTGTTTCTGAAGGAAGCCCCACAGGAAGTCCCTGGATTGCATCTTCCGGGGCTTCACAGAGTGATGTTTTAGCGGCGGGTCATGTAAGTTATGCCCATCAGTCTGATAATCGGAATTTTGTTTGGGGAGTTAATGCAGATGTTTCCAATGAATATGATTATACTTCAATTGGTTTCGGGGGGCAGATAGCACAACTTTTTAATGACAAAAACACGGAAATTGGACTTAAGGCACAAGTGTATCTGGATACCTGGCGTCCAATTTATCCGACCGAACTTCATGAATATGACCGTTATGGGATCAGTTTCCTGAATCAGGGATATTTTAACGGGGTTGATGTATTAAATCAGGAGGGGACTATAACAACCTTATACAATCCTTCATCTTTCAGATCGTTCTCAAGTTCTGGCAGAAATTCCTATTCTATGTCGCTGTCTTTTTCCCAAATCTTGAGTAAAAGATTGCAGGCTTCTGTTTTCTTTGATGTTATCCGGCAGGACGGTTTGCTTTCCACTCCTTATCACCGGATCTATTTTTCAGATAGAGAGAATTATTATATTGGGAATGCGTCTGATATTTCAAAATACACCTCCGTGGACAACAGGGGAGTTTACCAACTTGCCGATGATGTTGAGCAAATGCCTGGTACAAGATTAAAAACTCCTTTCGGAGCAAGAGTCAATTATTATATCAGCAATACTTTTGTTTTGCGTTCTTATTACAGATATTATTTAGACGACTGGGGGATGGATGCTCATACTGTTGAGGTTGAATTACCGGTCAAAGTATTTCGTGGTTTTACTGTCTCACCGGCATTCAGATATTATTCGCAAACGGCTGTGGATTATTTTGCCGGATATGAAGAACATTTATCTTCACAGCAATACTATACTTCTGACTATGACCTGTCCGTTTTTCATTCTAGTCAATACAGTATTGGAGTTCGCTATTCAGATATATTTACCCGAATGCACTTGAGCCACTTAGGGTTGAAAAATATTTGGAGTAAGTTCAGTCATTATGATCGCTCGGATGGACTTTCTGCGAATATTATATCATTTGGAGTGAAGTTTGTTTTGGATAACTGATTTCGGAAAGGGATTTAAGAAAATGAAGAGGGGCTGTCCAATACATTTTGGACAGCCCCCTTTCGTGTCTTCTGTTTTTGTTTTTTTAATCACCCGAATACCTGAACCATTTCCACAGCTCTTTGTAATCGACCTTTTTGCCGTACATGAGAATTCCTACGCGGTAGATTTTTCCTGCAAACCAGGTGGTGGCTATAAACCCGCCTATAAGTAATGCCATGGAGAGCAAAAGCTCCCAAAGTGGTACGTCAAACGGAATCCGCGCCATCATTACTATGGGAGAAGTGAAAGGTATCATACTGAACCAGAATGCTACATCACTGCCGGGATTTCGGAAAGTCATCATGGCCACATAAAGGGATATGATGATGGGAATGGTCACCGGAAGCATAAATTGTTGCTGATCACTTTCATGGTCAATAGCTCCTCCAACAGCTGCAAAAAGTGCCGAATAAAGAAGGTATCCACCAAAGAAATAGAATATGAACAGCAGCAGGGTTTTTAAAGGTTCCAGGCTGTTTACCATCTCCAGAATCTTGTTGAAGTTGAAGCCATCTTCCATGGAAGCTATTTGTTCCGCAGCTTCAGGGTTCTGATCCTGCATCATTTCTATTTGGGCCTGTGTCCCTGAAGGCATCTCTGAATCGGGGAAAAATGCTGCCTTTACACCGGTTACAATCAGTATGGTAAGCACCACCCAGAGTAGAATCTGTGTCAGTGCCACCATGGCTATGCCCAGGATTTTGCCCATCATCAGCTGGAATGGTTTTACCGAAGAGACAATAACTTCTACAATGCGGGAGGTCTTTTCTTCCATGACTCCCCGCATTACCTGCGTTCCGTAAATAAAAATAAACATATACGAGAGGAATGCAAAGGCCATGCTGACAAACATGGTCAGTTCTGCAGAACTTTGCTTCTCACTTCCGTCTTCTCCGATTTTTACGGTTGGAATTTCGATGTTTATTTGGTTGATCTCTGAAAGAATACTCTCCAGCCCCTCCATTTCATAGGTCTGAAGCTTTTGATTTTTCAAGTGATCACGCAGGCTTCGCTGAACGTACCCTTTTGCATCCATTGTGATTTGTGCGTCGGAATAGAGACGGATTGCTTCCGGGTTTTCAAGCAAATTGTCCTGAATAACCAGGTAGGCATAATATCCGGATTCTTTGAAGTTGGTTCGAACCTCCTCTTCAGATCCTTCGTCCAGAAAATCGAACTTCAGCAATTCTGTGTTTTCAATTTGTCCGGAGTATAGATTAGTGTGGTCAATGACCGCAATGGTCTTTACTTCATCGTCCTCCATAGATGCCAGCCAGGCCGGAACAACCATCATGGCCGCAAATAAAACAGGGCCAAGAATGGACATGATGATAAAACTCTTCTTGCGGACACGGGAGAGATATTCCCTTTCTATAATTAGCGATATTTTGCTCATGATTTCTGATTTTGGGAAGGTTGTTCTTTTTGGTTAACTACCTGTATAAAAACATCGTTCATGCCGGGGAGTAACTCCTGACAACTGTGGATCGTGCAATGTCCGATAATGCCCGAAAGAACATTGTTCAGAGATTGACCTTCGGTCATCTTTACCTGTGCTTCGAAATGGTCTTTTACGGAATTCAGGTTGCGAAGCTCAAAGTTGTCATTCAGAATTTTTTCGACCTCTTCACGTTGTCCCGAGAATTCGATGTTTACAAGGTTCTGACGATAACCTCTTCGAATCTGCTCTGTCCGTCCTTCAATCATGGCCTTGCCATTGTTGATGAGCGTGATGTGATCGCACAACTCTTCAACAGAAGCCATGTTGTGGGTGGAAAAGATAATAGTAGCCCCTTTTTGCTTGAGCTCAAGAATTTCTTCCTTGAGCAATGTGGCATTCACGGGGTCGAAACCGCTGAATGGCTCATCGAAAATTAGCAATTGAGGTTCATGAAGAATGGTTACGATGAACTGAACTTTTTGGGCCATTCCTTTGGATAGTTCCTCTACCTTTTTATCCCACCAGGGCTGGATCTCAAATTTCTCGAACCAGTACTTCAGACGTTTGAGGGCGTCATTTCTGGAGAGTCCTTTTAGGCGGGCCAGATAGACCGCTTGTTCACCAACTTTCATTTTTTTGTACAGGCCCCGCTCCTCGGGCAGATAGCCTATTTTCATGATGTCGGAACTGCGAAGCGGTTTTCCGTCAAGCATAAGTGTTCCTTCATCAGGACCTGTGATTTTGTTGATAATCCGGATTAAGGTTGTTTTTCCTGCGCCGTTTGGTCCCAGCAGTCCATAAATGCTGTTTTCAGGCACGGAAATGTTTACATCATTAAGGGCCAGGTGATTGGCAAATCGCTTTACGATGCCACTGGCTTCTAAAAACGCCATAAGCTTATGGGTTTAGGTTTAACAATTAGTTGTGGTAAGACTGTAATCGTCTCAAAACTCCAAATTTAGTTAATATTTGGAGACTTTTAAAAGGATTTTTATGAATGTGGTATTATATTACAATACGCTGTTAAGCTTTTTCAAAGATCTGAAAGTTAAACCGGATGTTTTGATAAAATTCAGAATCTCAATGTTATACGATTTCTCTAACCTCTAACCTCCAGTCTTAACTTCCAGCCTCTAACCTCCAAGATCTAACCTCTAACCATCTATTGATATTATACTGTCCATTATTTTCCGCGGGGAACGAGCACTATGCCATATTCCTTTTCGATAAAACGGAAATAATAATACAACTTGTAATTCAACTCCAGACCATAATCTGTGTTTTGGTCATAATCAATGCGAGTCTGATAAAAATCTCCGTATTGAATGGGGTTGCTGTGCCTGTGGTTCCATTCAGTGACATAGCGGTGGTTCCAGTTCTCGTAATAGGACTGTGAGTAGAAGTTGGCCGATGGCTGGGTGGCGAGCCATGACTGAAACCGCGAATCCATTATGATGAGTTCATATTCGGTGGAATCCTCAGATGTTTCGTGATCTTGTTTTTTTAATTCAACCTGCTGGTCAGGTACATTTGTCTTTTTAGTGGTTTTGCATGAGGTGACAGAAATGGCGAGCAGCCCCATTGCAACGAATAACGGCATCAGGAAAGAAAAGGAGGAAGATTGTGTGATGTTGCTTTTTTTCATGATTGTTGTTTTCTTTTAAAAATAAAGCCCGCTTCCTGGTTTGTCAAGAGTCGGGCTGTTTGTTTTGTCTTTGGTGAATGCTTACAATCTAAAGGCTCCCTTTGGTGCTGGGTAGTTGATTGTTGAGGTAATCCTTATTGATGGCCGCTTTCAATGCCCGGGCAAGGCCTTTGAAGATTGCTTCAATTTTATGGTGTTCATTTTTCCCTTTGGCTTTAATGTAAAGGTTTGCAGCTGCAGCATCAGAGAAGCTTTTGAAAAAGTGCATAAACATTTCGGTGGGTAAATCGCCTACTTTTTCCCGTTTAAATTTGGTTTTCCAAACCAGCCACGGACGTCCTCCGAAATCAAGAGCAACATGCGCCATGCAGTCATCCATGGGAAGCGAAAAACCATACCGCTCAATACCTCTTTTATCACCCAGTGCTTTTTTAAACGCCTCGCCCAGGGCCAATGCAGTATCTTCAATGGTGTGGTGCTCATCCACATGTAAATCGCCATCAACCCGAATATCCAGGTCGCAGCCCGAATGTCGGCCTATTTGCTCCAGCATGTGGTCGAAGAAGGAGAGCCCGGTGTGTATGTTGCATTTTCCTGTGCCGTCGAGATTCAGGTTAATCCGGATCTTGGTTTCGGAGGTGTTTCTCTCAACAGACGCGGTACGTTCTTTTACGAACAGGAAGCTGACAATCTCTTCCCACTCTTCTGAATAAAGAGCACAGTATTCTTTAAGATTTTGCTTGTTCAATTCCTCTTCAGCCTCGGCTTTGCTTTTCAAAAAGATTCCTTTACATCCCAGGTTTTTTGCCAGTTCGATGTCGGTAATGCGGTCGCCGATTACGAAAGAATTTTGCAGGTCGTAATGGCCGTTCATGTACTCACTAAGCATGGCTGTCCCGGGCTTTCGGGTCGGAGCATTGTCCTCCGGGAAAGATTTGTCGATGTGGATGTTGGCAAACTTTATACTTTCTCCCTCCAATGTGTTGAGCATCCTGTTTTGTGCCGGCCAAAAGGTCTCCTCCGGAAAAGAGCTGGTTCCCAGTCCATCCTGATTGGTTACCATTACAAGTTCAAAGTCGAGGTCTTTGACAATCCTGTTGAGAGCTGTTATTGCTCCGGGGTAAAATTCCAGTTTTTCCAGACTGTCCACCTGGTAATCTGAGGGAGGTTCTTTTATGATGGTTCCGTCGCGATCGATAAATAGTACTCTTTTTAAAGCCGGTTGAGTGCTCATTGTTTTATGGTTTATTCCAAATTAAACAAAAGGATAAATTATAAGTTCTTCAGCCATTTTTCCAGATGCCGGGTCCACTCAAAGGCAGGACTTTCTTTTCTGAACCCGAAGCCATGGCCTCCCCGGGGCAATATTATTTCCTGAACGGGAACATTGGCTTTTCGTAGTGCTTCGGCATATTGTTTTGTGTTTTCTACCGGAACAGAGCCATCATCTTGGGCATGAAGAATGAAGGCAGGCGGTGTTTCAGGTGTAACCTGTTTTTCCAGGGAAAAAAGATCAATCTGTTTCTCATCGGGTTGTTTCCCCAAAAGGGCTTCTCTGGATCCCTGATGGGTCAGGTCATCACTCATGGAAATGACGGGATACATCAGAATGGAGAAGTCGGGTCTTGCATTCCCTGTGACGCTGCCTAAGGGGAGGTCAAGCTTGAACAGGTTGGAGGCTGAAGCTGCCAGATGCCCTCCTGCTGAAAATCCCATGATGCCGACTTTTGTTGAGTCAACTCCCAGTTGTGAAGCATTTTTACGGATGGAGGCAATGGCTTGCAGGGCATCGGTGAGCGGAATAGTGGTTGCCTGATCAAAAAGTAATTCATCAGGAAGTCTGTACTTCAGAACAAATGCCTGATATCCCAATTGCGATAACCACTTGGCAACCTGCTTGCCTTCATGTTCGTATGCCTGATATTGATAACCTCCACCGGGACAAATGATGATGGCCGGTGCGGGTTGTTTGCACTTGGAATCAAAAAACCATAATTCCGGTACCGTGACGTTGGTAACAATGGCAGACCCGCTTGCCGAGGTGGTCCATGTTTCTTCTGTATCCTGAGTCTTGTTTCCCGGAGGATTGCCCTGATATAACGGAATGGATCGATCTTGTGACATGGTGTTCAGCATTCCGGTTATGAAAATTAGTGTGGAAAAAATGATGCGCATAATCGCTTGTTTATGATAAACCATCCAGTGCTTCAATTAACTCCCGGTTTTCCTCCGGAGTTCCTACCGTAATACGGAGACATCCTTCGCAGAGAGCTACATTAGAGCGGTCGCGGACAATAATCTTTCTGGCCACAAGATAATTATAAATTTTCTTAGGTTCAGGGGTCTTTATCAGTACAAAGTTGGCATCGGTGGGGTAAACTTTTTTTACGAAGTCTTTGGTTTTTAGTGTCTCTATGAGCCTGGTTCTCTCTTCAAGTAGTTCTTTTACCCATCTTTTCATGGTGTCGTTGTCGGAGAGCAGTTCCAATGCTTTTTGCTGGGTTAAAATATTAACGTTGTAAGGATATTTTATCTTGCTAAACACGTTTATTATTTCGTCTTTGGCAAAAGCCATGCCCAATCTGATGCCTGCCATTCCCCATGCCTTGGAAAATGTTTGAAGGATGATCAGGTTAGGGTATTGTGTCAGTCTGGTCAGCCAGCTTTTGTCAGGGGCGAAATCGATGTATGCCTCATCCAGCACCACAATGCCATTGAATTCATCCAGTATTTTTTTGACCTCTTGTGGGGAAAAACAGTTTCCGGTAGGATTGTTAGGTGAGCAGAGAAAAATAATTTTTGTGTGTTCATCTGCAGCTTTAAGCAGTGCCTCTGCGTCCAGTTCGAAATCAGGTGTGAGCAGCACTTTTTTGACGTCAATGTTGTTGATGTCTGCGGCAACCTGATACATCCCATAAGTTGGAGAGATGGAGACTATATTGTCTTTCCCGGGTTCGCAAAAGGCCCTGATGGCAATATCAATGGCTTCATCACTTCCATTCCCCAGAAAAATGTTTTCTGCAGAAATCTCTTTGATCGCGGCTATTCGTTTCTTTAATTCACGTTGATAGGGGTCGGGGTATCTGTTGAACGGTGCGTTGAATGGATTTTCATTGGCATCCAGAAATACGGCAGCTTCCCCGCTGAATTCATCGCGTGCGGAGGAATAGGGCTTTAGATCACGTATGTTGGGGCGCAATAACTCGTTTATTGAATTCATTTTTTGCAGAATTAAACTTGTTTAGTAAGATGTTTGATCATCTTGATGTTTGTTTGGGCGACTGGTTTATTGCTTGTTGAGGGTGCTTAATCTCATGGATACGGCCATTTTGTGAGCTTCCAGTTCTTCTGCCTCAGCCATAACTTCGATTACCGGGCCCAGCTTTTGCAGCCCTTCCTCTGAGATTTCCTGAAAGGTGATTTTTTTGCAGAAACTATCGAGGTTAACCCCGCTATAGGCACGCGCGTAGCCATACGTGGGGAGTGTGTGATTGGTTCCGGAGGCGTAATCACCTGCACTTTCCGGGGTGTAATTACCCAGAAACACAGAGCCTGCATTGTTGATTTTTTCGGCCACATCAGCATAGTTTCGTACTGAAAGAATCAGGTGTTCCGGCGCGTAAAGATTCGTGAAGTCAAGCATTTCTTGCTGATCTTTAAGCAGGATTAATCTGCTGTGCTCCAGTGCTTTTTTTGTGGTCTCGGCTCTGGGTAACAATTCCAGTTGTTTTGCAATCTGAGTCTGAACTTCCGCAATTAATTTCTCGGAGTCAGTGACCAGTATCGCCTGGCTGTCGGGACCGTGTTCGGCTTGTGAAAGCAGATCTGAGGCAACAAAACCAGCGTTGGCAGAGGCATCTGCCATTACTTCCACTTCCGAAGGTCCGGCCGGCATATCAATGGCTGTTCCATCAAGCGTTACCAGCTGTTTTGCCGCTGTGACAAAGCTGTTTCCCGGTCCGAAAATTTTGTCCACCGCCGGAATTGTTTCTGTTCCATAGGCCATCGCTGCAATTGCCTGGGCTCCTCCAACTTTAAATATGCTGGTTATTCCCGTAAGGTGAGCCGCAAATAAAATGGCCGGGTGTATGTTTCCCTGTTTGTCGGGTGGCGTGCAGAGCACAATTTCTTTACAACCCGCAATGGAAGCGGGTATGGCAAGCATTAACACGGTAGAAAAAAGAGGAGCCGATCCACCGGGGATGTATAAACCAACTTTTTCTATGGCAGTGCTGCGCTGCCAGCATACAACGCCGGGAGCTGTCTCGACTTTTTTAACTGTATGCTTCTGATTCTCATGAAACTTTCGGATGTTTCTGACTGCCTCGTTGATGGCTCCTTTGAGTTGACTGCTGACATTCAGGCAACCCTGTCGGATCTCTTCTTCACTAACTCTGAAAGATTTAATGTTCACACCATCGAATTGGGAGGTGTATGCTCTGAGTGCCTGGTCTTTCTCTTTTCGAACAGCTGCCAGAACAGGGCGAATTTTCTCTATAACTTCCTGTTGGTTGCTGATGGCCCGGGTGGTCAGTTGCTGCCATTGTTCCCGGGCCGGATATTTTACTATTTCCATGGATTCAGGGAAATTAATTGTCTATAATATCATTTTCTCGATGGGAATAATCAAAATTCCCTGGGCACCGTTTTCTTTTAGTTGGCCTATTACATCCCAGAAATGGTCTTCCTTAATAACGGAGTGAACGCTGCTCCAGCCTTCCTGTGCCAAAGGCAGGACAGTGGGGCTTTTCATTCCCGGTAGAATTTCAATGATTTTTTCCAGATTCTCATTGGGCGCATTCAGCAGGATGTATTTGTTGTTGTTGGAGGCCATTACGGCATTTATTCTGAAAATCATTTGATCCAGAATAGCCCTTTTTTCAGGAGAAAGATTACCGTTAGATACCAGAACTGCCTCCGAATCCATTACTTTTTCTACTTCTTTAAGGTGATTGGCTACCAACGTACTTCCGGAGCTCACAATGTCAAAGATGGCATCGGCGAGTCCTATTCCCGGGGCGATCTCAACCGAACCGGCAATTTCATGGATTTCGGCGTTGATTTTCTTATCGGAAAAGAACTTTTTGAGGATTTCGGGGTAGGAGGTGGCTATCTTCTTGTTTTCGAACCACGAAAGACCGGTGTATTCCTGCTCTTTAGGAATAGCAAGGGAGAGTCGGCATTTGCTGAAACCCAATTTTTTTTCGGTGGTCAGGTTGAATCCTTTCTCCAGCAACTCATTTTGTCCCACGATGCCAATGTCTGCAACCCCGTCGGCCACCGTTTGCGGAATGTCATCGTCGCGGAGGAATAAAACTTCCATTGGAAATTTGGTGGCAGATGCTACCAGGCGTCCGTTGCCAAGGTTGAATTTTATGCCGGCTTCCTTAAGCAGGTCACGGCTGTCTTCAAATAAACGTCCTTTTTTTTGTAGTGCAATTCTTAATCTTGTTTCCATAGTATTGTAAGTTTTTAATTTTCAGCTTAATAATCCTCGTTGGAAAACAAAAAAGGCTTACCCAACGAGGTAAGCCTTTTAAAGTTATATTATTGCATAGTACAACCAGCCCACCCTCGCTACGTGAGGTAGAAATGATGATGAGCATGATGATGTACGGAAAAAATCATATTTTTTTCGCTTTTTTGATAATAATATGATGCAAAAATAGGTGCTTTTGAGATAAAATCAAATTTTTTACTGATAATTTTTCCTGCTACGGGATAAAGCCTAAAGTCCGGCATGTCGCGCGTATTGTTTATCTTCAGCTTTAATGTGATTGGAAATCCAGTTTTTGATAAAGTTTGTTACCTCAATAGACAAGAGCATTTTTCCGGTGGTAAACTTCTCATAGAATTCTGTTGCTTTCTCAATGAACTCCCTGTGTTCCTTTTGATGTCTTTCCAGACCCGGAAACTGTATGGAGCGCATATACTCTTCTTCATTGGCGAAATGTACTTTTGCGTAATCCAAAAGTCCCTTTATCAGACCTGCCAGCTTTTCTTTTGAGCTGCCGTCTGCCAGCCCCTGGTAGAAATCGTTCAGTAATTGAAAAAGGCTCTGGTGTTCACTGTCTATTTGTGGTTGGTTAAGGAAATATTCTTCACTCCATTGTAGCATAAAGGTTGTACTTAAGTGTTTGTCTGGTTAAATATTATTGGCAAATCTGGCGTAATTCTGGTCCGTGCCTTTAATGTGGTTGATAAGCCATGTTTTCAGAAAATTGGTAACCTCCAGTGACAAAATCATCTTTCCTTCTTTAATTTTGTCATGAAATTCTGTTATTTTAGTTACATAAAAGTCGTGTTTTTCTTTATGCTCATCGAAGTCCGGGAAGTTGATGGATTTCATATACTTCTCCTCACTGGCAAAGTGATATTTTGTGTAATCGAGCATGGCAACTACCAGTTCAATTAATTTCTCCTTCGACTTACCATCTTTTAATCCCTGATAAAAATCGTTCAAAATTGCGATCCACTTCTGGTGTTCCTGATCCAGGGTTTCATGACCTACCGAAAGGTCTTCAGTCCATTTAATTAACATGCGCTTAAATTTTAGGTTGAAAAACATTGGTAAGGGAGGATGTTGCAATTATACAAATTTAAGGAGAGGATGGTTACAGGCACAAGCAAAATTTACATTAAAATAACATACCCGGAAAGTTTGTTAAAGTCGGGGATATTTCGACAGAGATGCATAGTCGTCGAAAATCCTTACTTTTGTGTTAAAATAGATGTTTTATGAGAATTCTTCAGTTTGTTCCCAATACGTTGACCAGTTTGAACTTGTTTTTTGGTGCCACAGGTATGATGCTGGCTTTTCAGGGACGTCCGGATCTTACTGCCTGGTGTATCCTTATTGCCGCGTTTTTTGATTTTACCGACGGTTTTGCAGCTCGCATGCTGAAAGCTTACAGTGATATAGGCAAGGAACTGGACTCTCTGGCTGATCTCATTAGTTTTGGTCTTGCTCCTGCGGCTGCTTATATGAGTCTTTTACATTTTGGGCTGACAGGAAGTTGGACCTTTAGCTTTTTTGCTCATGATTTTGTTACCCGGCTGTTATTGCTGGCGCCTTTTGTGCTGGCTGTTTTTTCGGCTCTCAGGCTGGCTAAGTTCAATATTGATACACGCCAGACGGAATCCTTCCTGGGACTTACGACGACCGCCACAGGAATGTTTTCCGTGTCGTTGATTTACCTTGTTTATGTAAGAGGAGGAGATTGGGAGATGCTGGCGACTCCCTGGTTTGTGCTTCCGGTTATTGCGGTGTTTTGTGCTTTGCTGGTTAGTGAAATACCAATGTTCTCTTTGAAATTTAAAGACTTTCATTTTCAACGAAACCTGTCGCGGTATCTGTTAATTCTGATAGGTGCTGTGTCTTTGCTTTTCTTTGGAATTGGAGGAATTGCTTTTACGGTGTTAGGGTATCTGTTGTTTTCATTGGTAAACTGGTTGCGAAGAGTTTAAAAGAAAGGCCATCTGGTACAGACAGCCTTTTTTGATCAGTTATGTAATGCAGGAATCCTCGTGTAAAGACCTGTAATTCTACAAATAAAGGTCATCACGCTGTTTTCTCCTTACTTGATCAACTCCAGGTCTTTAACGTTGATACTTAGCGCAGATTTGATGTCACCATCTTTTCCTTTGTAGCCTTCGCTGGCAGGGACGCCTTCAATCAGAACTTTCTTTCCTTTGGTAAGAAATTCTGCTACTTTGGTACTTTGTCCGTCATTTTTCCACAATACAGCCCGTACCCACTCGGTACGTTCCACCTTGTTTCCCTGTTGGTCTTTGTAGTCCATGGAGACGGCAACATCAAAGTTAATGGCTTTCTTTTTGCCTACTTCTCTGATTTCGGCATCATGTCCGAGTGCCCCGGACAGAATCATTTTTAACATGACAATTTATTTAAGGGTTAATAAAAAATGGGCATAACTTGTCAGCACTATCTGATTGTAAATCTATGAATTAGTTTTTATAATGTCCAGCGTTGGATTGGTTTATTAGTTTTTAGAGCGATAGCTGGCTAAGTCTTGAATTATTGCGTTTAGTTAGAACAATATCAAGCTTGCTTGGATATTGTCGAGCGCAGCAATAATCATGTTAATAATTTTTTTGATTACGTTTTTCTATCAAGACAAAAAAGTAATTCAGGGTTTAAGGGATGAAATCCCTTTGGGAAAATGTTTAGGACACTATTAGTTTTTGATGATTGCTTTGGGGAACGCTCTCTTATTTTAAGATTTTTATCATTTAGAACCCGGTAAATTGGAGTTATCTTTGTGTTGAGTTGTTTTTGAATGAGACAAACTGGTAACTAAAAGTTTTTTATACAAATGAGAACCACTTATTTATTGCTGTTTATTTTGGTTATGGGATTATTCTCATGTACGCTCAAAACCGTCACTGAATCGGATGTGATTTGTGTCGGTGAGGATGTAAAAAGTTCCACTGTTGAAGCTTTAAAAAAGATGTATCCGACTCTTGATTCGCGAATTGAAAGAGGCGTGAACCATGCTGCGTCTCTTTGGCATGAAGAGGATGGGGCTCCAGCTGATTTTAAAGCATTTTGTGAAGAGCGATTTGTGGGTGATGAAAAAGAACGACAGATTTTGTTTGATAAGGTAAGCCGGAATCTGGAAATTCTTAACGGTCATTTTAATATGATTTCCTTGGGACTTCAGGAGCCGTTACATTTAAAATATGGTGAGATTAAACCGATTGATGAGACTTTCGGAGGCTTTAATCCGTCAGCTCACCTTCAGGAGGATCTGTACTCCAGTAAAATAGCCTTCGAGGTTGCACTTAATTTTCCCTTTTATTCGCTTGCCGAAAAACAAAAACATAGTAAAGACTGGACTCGCCAGGATTGGGCTTATGCCAGGATGGGAGATGTATTTACCTCCAGAATTCCGGCTCACCTAAAACAGGAGGTATCCCTGGTTGGTTCCAATTCCGATGTTTATATCAGTCAGTACAATATCTATGCAGGCAATCTGGTGGATGAGGCAGGCAACCGCCCTTTTTCGGAGGATATGGTGTTGCTTTCCCATTGGAATCTTCGGGATGAATTGAAAGCCAATTATCCTCTGGGTATTGTTGGACTGGACAAGCAGAAAATGATTTATGAGGTTATGCAGCGAATCATTTCCCAGTCGATTCCTGAGGATGTCATCAATGATTCCGGGTACCAGTGGAACCCTTACACCAATGAAGTTTTTGCTAATGGTTCCCCGGTAAAATCTGATCCCGAGCCGGATACTCGATATCAGCAGATCATCAATAATTTTAGAGCGCTTAGGGCGATGGATGTTCATACCCCGCTGGATACCTACATCAAGCGAAAGTTTGAGGGGGAAATGGAGATTTCGCAGCCTGAGGTAGAGGCACTTTTTGTGGAATTTCTTGAGTCTGATGTGTTGAAGGAAGTGGGGGGCTTCATTCGTGAGCGGTTAGGACGTCCGCTGGAACCATTTGATATCTGGTACGACGGGTTCAAGGCTCGCAGCAATATCAATGAGGAGGAGTTGACTGCCCAAACACAAAAGTTGTATCCGGACGCAGTTGCTTTGGATAAGGATTTGCCGAACCTGCTTGTTAAACTGGGTTTTTCTGCGGACAAAGCGCGTTCTCTGAGCGATAAAATTACCGTAGATCCGGCGCGGGGTTCGGGACATGCCTGGGGTGCTGCAATGAAAGGGCAGCAGTCACATCTGCGAACCAGAGTACCCGAAAGCGGCATGAACTATAAAGGATATAATATTGCAATACACGAATTTGGACACAATGTGGAGCAGACCATATCTCTGTATGATGTGGACTATTATATGCTGAATGGTGTTCCTAATACAGCATTTACTGAAGCCTTGGCCTTTATTTTTCAGAAACGGGATCTTCAGCTGCTTGGACGATCAGATAAAGGTCCCGGGCAGGAGGCTTTAAAAACGCTTGATGTATTGTGGTCCACCTATGAGATTATGGGCGTTTCTTTGCTCGATATGAGAGTGTGGAAATGGTTGTATGCACATCCTGATGCCACAGCAACAGAGCTGAAGGAAGCTGTAATTGCTCTTGCCAAAGATATCTGGAACAACTATTATGCTCCGGTTTACGGGATGGAGGATGAGCCTGTTTTGGCAATTTACAGTCATATGGTAAGTTATCCTTTGTACTTATCAGCTTATGCTTATGGTAACATCATTGAGTTTCAACTGGAGCAGCATCTGGCTGAACGTGATTTTTCCGGGGAGGTTCAGCGAATTTTCCGTCAGGGACGCCTGACACCCGATCAATGGATGATGGAAGCAGTAGGCAGTCCAATCGATGTCCAGCCTATGCTGGATGCGGCTAAAGAGGCATTAGAGAAGATTTGACGGAGCAATTTTTTTATTTCAGACCGCATACTTCGTGTGAAGATGCGGTTTTTTTTTGTAGCAGTTTGCTGGAAGCTTATTCAGGGAAATACGTTTATCAATTAAAAACGGACGTCTGTGGTTTTGGGGTTGACAAAAGGACGCACCGGGGATATATTCGCTTGAATTAGAAAATATAACCAAAAGTTGAGCCATGAAGAATATTGTGAATTTTTCTATTTTGTTGTTCTTGTTGATGCTCCCGATTAAACTTTCAAGTCAGGGCTTCCTTGAAAGGGTTGCCAAAAAAGCATCAGACAAGATTGAGCAGAAGGCAGAAGAACGCGCCGAAAAGAAAATCGATGAGAAGATCGATGAAGGCCTGGACAGTATTGAGTCGTCCATGGAGGATGAAGAGGAAAAGGAGAAGGAGATTTCATCCGAATCCCGGTCTGATAGACGCATGAGTGCTTTGATGAAAAAGATGGGGGTTTCGGGAGAACCTGTTCCTGTAGCAGACCAGTATGAGTTTTCTTCCAAAATGAGTATGCACTTTAAGAACCTCGATAGCCAGGGGAATGTGCAGGATGAAGGTGATGTAGTGACTTATCTGTCTCCCGAAGAAAAAAACTTTGCCTATGAGTTTATTTCCGGTAGTCCCTCCAATAGGGAAGGTCCTCAAAAAGGGGTGTTTATCATGGATTATGCCAACGGTGCTACCATCATTTTGTCGGATGAGGATGGTGAAAAAACGGGGGTGGTCTATGGTCTTAAGTTTTTTGATGAAGCCATTGAAGATGATGATGATCTTTATGAGGATGAGGCTGGCGATGACATGGATTTTGAGAATCCGAATTACAAGAAAACAGGAAGAGCCAAGACGATTGCCGGATACAAGTGTGAAGAGTACGTTTTTGACAACGAAGAAGAAATGGGGTCTTTCTGGGTTACAAAAGAGGCAGACTGGAAAGCCAGAGATACTTTTTCAACAATATTCAGGGCAGGACTTTATTCACACGGTATTTACAAAGGGATGCTGATGGAAAGTGAGAGCACCGATAAGGAAACAGGTGAGAAAAGCATGATGCAGGTTACGGAGTTTGATGATGACGTGTCTGTACATTTTAAACCCGGGGACTATGAATTGACCAATCTCGGTTCTGTTGATTTCAACAAGATGGAAAGAAGTGAAGAGGAATAAGGTTCCTGATCAGCTACGGGGCTGCCGGGTACCAATTTCGTGACACAAAGACAACTCATAATAAAGTCATATTAAACTCAATTTCGACTGAGTTTAATATGACTTTAATGCCACTTTAGAATGACTTTGCAGTGGAGATGGTACTTTCCTTTTTTGGGGAACAGATAGAAAACAGACCTTCACCCTGTGTGAGATCCACTTTTTATTTCGCGGGTTTCACTCCTTCGCTGGTCATCTGAACTCTTTTGAGCGTTCCATCCGGATTGTAGTGCAGGTAATCGATGCAGACCGAACGTCTGAAACTTCCCCCTTGTGTTGGAATACCTCCATTGTGATAGATGAAATAATCTTTCCCCTTGTATTCCAGAATAGCCTGGTGATTTGTGTTGCAATTGCCGGCAATCTCATTCAGGATTCCTTTGAATTCCCAGGGACCTTCAATGCTTTTACTCATGGCATAGGCTGTTTTCTCGGGAAATTCATAGGCATAAGTCAGATAGTAATAATCTCCTTTTTTGTGGATAAAAGGTGCTTCCGTAAAATTGGATAAACCTTCAATTTCCATAATTGGGCTGTCCAATTCAATCATGTTGTCCTTGAGTTTTGCATAATAGCATTTGGAGTTGCCCCAGAAAAGCCATGGCGTACCATCGTCATCAATGTAAACTGTCGGGTCAATGTCGTCCCAGTCAATATCAATGTCAGTAGTCATGTTATTGGTGATCAGAGCAGCACCTATGGCATCTTTGAAAGGGCCGACGGGAGAATCAGCAACAGCTACCCCAATAGCCTTTCCTGCTTTTCCATCTACATCTTTGTGATGAACAGTGACATACCAATAAAATTTTCCGTCTTTTTCAATAACTTCTGCAGCCCAGGCATCTCCTCTGGCCCATTCAAATTCTGTAACTGGGAAATTTCCCTCTTCTCGCCAGTTGACCATATCGGTGGATGAGTAGATGAGCCATTCGTTAAGATTATAGAAGTGAAAGTCGTGCGCGGCTTCATCATGTCCTGCATAAAGGTAAACGGTGTCATTGTGTACGATGGCTGCAGGATCTGCAGTGTATTTTTCCGTGATTACAGGGTTTTGCGAACTTGTATGCAAGCTAAAACCCAAAATGGCTGTTAAAATCAGGAATGTGTTTTTAATCTTTTGTTTTGCTTTCATGGTTCATTCTTTTCGGTTTCTTGTACAAGATTAGAAAAAAATGACACGCCATTTTCGGTGGTGTTGCAGAAATACCATTTTGTCCTCCTGAAATCACTATTTTTACCAGTGATGTGGTGGCGTTAAGCAGTAAAAAAGGAATTGAAACGAAGTATTCAGTATCATCGATTTATACTGCCCCGGGAAAAAGAAAACCAGATGCCTGCAACTGCGATCAGTGCAAAAGTGATAAAGCCGTAGTGCATGGCTGTTAGAAATGTTTTGTTTTCTATAATATCCACGGCCTGACCGCTGAAGAGAAGGGCAAAAAAGAATGTGGCAATAGTCATGCTCGTAATCTGTCCTACTACCCGCATGGTTGCAGCGGTCCCCGATGCCAGACCATATTTTGTTTTATCTACCGAACTCATGATGGTATTCATGTTGGGAGAGGAAAAGAGAGCAAAACCAAGTCCTACCCAAATCAGCAGTACAATAATTCCCCATAGTGGTGTGTTTTCATTCAGGAAGGCAAAGGCTGCAAGGCCAAGCATACACATGGTCATCCCGACTGTGGCCAGGTAGCGGGGTTGAATCTTATCTGAATAGCGTCCTGCAATTGGAGAAAATATGGCCATCATGATGGGTTGGGCTACCAGTATTGTTCCTGCATCGCGGGGACTTAATCCCTGTATTTTTTGAAGATAAAGGCTGAGCAGGAAAACAATGGCGAAAGTAGCGCTGTAGTTGATGAGTGCTGCAAGGTTGGAAAACGCAAACAGTCTGTTTTTGGTAAACAGATCGGTCTGAATTACCGGGTTTGCAGAGCGGGACTCTATTCTCCAAAAAATAATTAGTGCAATAACTCCTGTTGTCATCAGTAACCAACCGGTGGTTTCAGGGATGATGGAGGAGCCATAAACCAATGATATCAATCCCGCGATGTAAAAAATAAGTCCTTTCAGATTAATTTTTTTAGGTTGAGAATCTTGCGGCATATCATCTTTTCCCAAAAAAATCCAGGTGACAGACACAACCAGGATTCCTATAATAAAGGATGTGTAGAAAATTGACCGCCAGCCGAGCGATTGGGTTAAAAGTCCTCCGGCAAACGGGCCAAAGGCCAGTCCCAGATAAACAGCTGAAGTGGATATTCCCAGAACGCGCCCGCGTTGATGTATCGGAAATCCTGACACTAAAATGGCGGGACCGGTTGTGCTGGATAGTGCGGCCCCGGCTCCCTGCATCAGTCTGAAAATGATGAGCCAGAGTCCGGATGGTGCCATTGCACAAAGCAAAGAAGAAATGGTAAAAAGAAGTACCCCGGCTTTGAAGATTCTTCGGATTCCGGTTAAATCTCCCCAGCGTCCCACCGGAAGCAGCATGATAGCCATTGCCAGAAGAAAAGCTGTAATCACCCAACTGAGGGTCACGGCATCCAGTCCGAAACTTTTTTCTATGGCAGGCAAAGCAATATTTATTGAGGAGATTAAAAAAGTCCCCATAAAAGAGGTGATGGCAACGATGGCCAATATGGAAAATTGTTTGCGTGTCCAGGTCATAAAAAAGATGATTGTTCCTGACAAATATAGGAACAATCATCTTAAATTAAAGAAATTGGCTTTTTGGTCTGGTTATGGTTTACCAGTAAAACAGGGTTCCATCGGCTTTGCGATTGACGGGCAGACTTGCCGGGTCGTATGGGAATTTTTCTGCCGCCTTTTCGTCCATGTCCACTCCAATTCCGGGCGTGTCATCAATGTACATGAATCCGTCTTCAAACTTGTAGTTGGTTTTGAAAACTTCATTAACAATCTCTTCATGTGGCATGTACTCCTGGATACCAAAGTTGTTGATGGCAAAATCGAAGTGTAACGCTGCCGCCATGTTTATCGGAGACAAATCGGTGGCTCCGTGAAATCCGGTCTGAACATGATAGATGGATGCAAAGGCCGCAACCTTTTGAAGATGTGTGATTCCTCCTCCATGCACGATTGGCATTCGCACAAAGTCAATGAGCTGCTTGGAAATGAGGGTTGTGTAATCATATACAGAGTTAAAAACTTCTCCTATGGCTATCGGAGTGGTGGTGTGCTGTCGCACAATCTGCAATCCTTCCTGTAGTTCTCCGGTAACAGCATCCTCCATCCAGTAGAGGTGAAAGGGCTCTAACTCTTTTCCCAAACGTCCCGCCTCGATCGGTGTGAGCCTGTGGTGTACGTCATGCAGTAGAAGGGGGTCTTCTCCAAAATGCTCCCTTACCTTGCTAAACAGTTTAGGTGCCCAGTTTAGATATTTGTGGGTGTCCCAAAAATCTTCTTTGGCCAGTCCTTTCCCTGCAGGTTCATACTTTTCGCCTTTTTTGGCTACCCCATAGGTGTGATCCAATCCGGGAATACCAGATTGAACACGAATGGCTTTAAACCCCTGATCAATTTCATGGGCTACACTTTCCAGTGCATGATCCAGGTCAACTCCATTGGCATGGGCATATACCATTACCCGGTCGCGGCTTTTTCCTCCCAGCAGATTGTAAAGGGGGGTGTTGAGCATTTTCCCTTTGATGTCCCATAGTGCCATGTCGATAGCTGAAATGGCCGTCATGGTTACCGCACCACGCTTCCAATAAACACCGCGGTAGAAATAATGCCAGATGTCCTCGATGTTACGGGGATCTTTGCCAATCAGTGCCGGAATACAGTATTCTTTCAGATAGGTGGCTACTGCAAGTTCCCGCCCGTTGAGCGTGGCATCCCCAAGACCATAAACCCCCTGGTCTGTATATATTTTTAAAGTGACGAAGTTCCTTCCGGGGGAACAAACAATCACTTTTGCATCAGTAATTTTCATGATACGTTTGTTTTTGATGGTTTGTCATCAGCAGACAGGATTAAAATCCAATAGAGTTTCCTCCGTCAACCGGCAGGACTGCACCTGTGATGTAGCTGGCTGCATCCGAAACCATGAAAAGGGCTGCAGATCCAACCTCTTCTGGGTTTCCCATCCGCCCCATTGGGGTTCGTGAAAATACTTTTTGCTTTCTTTCGGGGTCGCTGTCCAGTGCTTTTCCCGACATCTTGGAGTAAATAAACCCTGGGGCAATAGCGTTTACTCGAATTCCCTTTGGAGACCACTCTACAGCCATGGCTCTGGTCATTCCTTCAACTGCAGTTTTTGCAGCAGTGTAGGCAATAACCTGCGGAATTCCATAGATGGCTGCCATTGAGCTGATATTCAGGATGGCTCCTGATTCATGCTTGATCATTTTACGTGCAACCTCTCTGGAAAGAGAGAAGATTACATTTTGGTTGATTTCAATAACTCTTTTGAACTCTTCATCGGTAACGTCCAGTGCAAATTTTTTGAGATGGATGCCGGCGTTGTTGACCAAAATGTCCAGTTGTCCATATTTTTCTTCCAAAGAGTTTACCAAAGCAGGAATTTTGTCCAACTCTGCCAGGTTGAATAGTTCATAACCGCATTTGTCTCCAAATTCACTTTTTGCAGCATCCAGATTTTCCTGACTCAAATCAATGATGATGGTGAAAATGCCTGCATCTACAAAGGTCTTGGTGATTGCTTTTCCCAAACCGGTTGTTCCGCCGGTGACGATTGCTGTTTTTTGTTTTGTCATAACTATGCTGTTTTAAATGTTTAATTCTTTGATTGTTAGTTGTTTGGTTAGAGTTTATTCGGGGTTAGAGTGTTGATGATCCCGGGATTAGGGTGAAGTCTAACTCCTCTCGTTTCGGGCTTTTGTTCTTGTTTTTAATCAAATCAACAATGGTTGTTACTGCTCTTTCGCCCATGGCTGTTCCCGGATATTGGACCGTGGTAAGCTGTGGGGTAAACAAAGAGGCAAAGGGATCATTGTTAAAACCGGATATCTGAATTTGATCCGGAATCTCTATGTCGTGTTTTTGCAGATGATTGATTATTGCAATGGCACAAGTGTCATTGGCTACAAAAATTCCATCGGGCAGGGTTTTCATTCTAAGTATTTTTTCAGCAGCCCTGATTCCGTCTTCAACCCCCAGATTTGTTTGCCAGATATGGTCGGGTAAAATTGAAATGCTAAACTCTTTGAGCGCACTCCTAAAACCATCAAGTCTTTCTTTGTAAACCCTGAGGTTCGTGTTCCCGGTTACATGGAGTAATTGCCGGGCACCTTTCTCCAGCATGATTTTGGTTAATTCATAGCCTGCACGTTGATTGTTGATTGTTACACTGCTGAATGGATGTGGATCCAGCGGCACCCGGTCGAAAAAGAGAACCGGAATGTTTTTTGTCAGAAAGGGTGCAAAATGTTCCGTGTGACCTCTTTCGGCAGATGTGGAAACCAACAGACCATCTACGCGGTGGTTGAAGAGCAGACGTGCACACTCTTTTTCTTTTTCGTCGGTCTCGAAAGATTGCATTATGATAAGATGGTAGCCTAATTCTACGGCCGATTTCTCCATTCCTGCAAGGACTGTTGACATGAAATTACTGTCCAGCCGCGGAACGATTACCCCTAACGTGAAGCTTCTGCTGGTGCGAAGGCTGCTTGCAAGTGCATTTGATCGATAACCCATCTTTTGCGCTGTTTCCTGTATCTTTTTACAGGTTTTTTTGCTGATGGAAGGATGGTTCTTTAAACCCCGGCTCACGGTGGCAGGCGAAACTTGCAGTGCTTGTGCTATATCGTATATGGTGACTTCTTTTTTTTGCATTTTCCTAAAACTCTGAGATGCAAATGTAAGAATAAGGATTCATTTTGTGCAATCGATTGCGTAAAATAAAATATTTTTTAACTTTGTGCAGAATCCGGCAAAAGAATAGTAACTTAGAATCAGTTCGCTGCTGAAAAATCGTCCGCTGATGAGGTGTAAAAAGTTGTTTATTAATTTTTTGTTGTTGTCCTTCATTGTTCCCATCACAACAGAAGGACGCTCCTATTGGAGTTCAGAGCTTTATTTTCGCGATATACCTGTCGATCAGGGCTTGTCTCAATCTTCTGTCTATTGCATGCATCAGGATGACAAAGGATTTATCTGGATCGGGACCAAAGATGGTCTGAATCGATATGATGGATATGAATTTCTTTCCTATAAATACACCCAAAGCAACCCCGGATCGCTCTCCAATAATGAAATAATATGTCTCGAAAATGATCAAAATAAGTATTTGTGGATCGGTACCAGAAGTGGTGGAATCAACAGGTTGAATTTTGCTACCGGGGATATTGACCGATTCAATACGCTGACCTATGATGACCTTGTTCAGGATTTGGAAACTGACAGCTTGAATAATTTGTGGGCAGGCACATCTGAAGGACTATTGTTATTCTCTGCTGATGAGACAGGTGAGAGGAATATGATTCGAAATGTTTCTGAAACTGCAAGATACTTCAACTCTCAGGGGAAAATATTTGAACCGGGCAGGAAAAATATTTCCATTACGGTGATTAAAGAAATACGTAAAGGGCTTTTGTTTGTCGGTTGTGAAGAAGGATTGTTTCGGTATGATGTTGAGAAGAATGAGTTTACCTCCATTTCTAAACAGACTCTCGGAGTAACGGTTTTCACATCTGTTGTTGTCGATAAAGAAGGTGCTGTGTGGGCCGGATCCTATGAGGGTTTATTTAAAATACCTGCTGCTTCCATTGGGGAACAGGAAGCCGGACTTGCCCATTTCCATTCCGGAGCATCTGCTGCCGACCGAAGACTTGAAGTTGACTGGGTAGAGGACCTTGCCTTTGATCATCTGGGGAATTTGTGGGTTGGATCCAGAGGAGGGGGGCTTTTTAAAATTTCCAACGACCGGGTAGTTGCTCAATATAAATATTCCCGAGCCAACAAGGCTTCATTGCCCGATGATCTGATTAACTCTTTGATGATTGACCGAACCGGAATTCTCTGGATTGGTACGGAAAGCAGAGGACTGGCTTATTCGGATCTTTATTCGGGTGGATTTCACGTTATTCGTCCGGGAATTTCTCCGGAAAGAGGCCTTAGTGACAATCTGGTCACTGCTTTGACAGGAAAAGATAGCCGTCTCTGGGTGGGGACGGCCGCAGCAGGAATAGATGTTTTTTCCAACCGGAATGTGGAGATATCCAAATTAAATACCATTCCTCGTGTATATGTGGATAATGAGATGTTTACTAAGGAGATTATGGCTTTGCTAATTGATAGCGAGGACCAGTTGTGGATCGGTTCTGCATCCAACAGAGTTAGTGTTTACAATCGTTCGGGAGAGTTTCGAAGCTACATGGTCAACGGATTTGTTTTTTCATTGTACGAAGATTCGAACGATAGAATTTGGTTTGGTACCTGGGGACGTGGTTTGGGCTTTATTGATAAGAAAACCGACCAGGTGGAGGATTATTATGGTACCGTTGCCAACTCTTTGGGGTTGAGTAGTGATAAAGTGTTGAGTATTTTTGAAGATTCACGTGGTCTTCTTTGGATAGGTACAAAAGGAGGAGGCATTAACGTATGTAATAAAGAAAAAGTGGTTTCGCGAACAGGGGAGTTTGTGGCCTACAAGAATATTACCGGTGATACACTTAGTTTGAGCTATAATGATGTTTACGATATACTGGAAGATCAGAACGGAGATATATGGCTGGCTTCCGGAAGTGGTTTGAATAAGGTGTTGTATGATGAATCAAGAGGACTTAAGACCTCCGCTGAAAACGGACAGTTGTCATTCCGGTCCTACACAGAGCGAGACGGTTTGGCCGGAGGGCTGGTGCTTTTTATTGAAGAGGACAGCAATGGGCGTTTATGGTTAGGGACCAATAAAGGAATTTCCAGGTTTGAGCCACAAAGCAGGGTATTTACCAATTACGGGGTAAATAATGGATTGCCTTCTGGGGAGTTTCATGCCAATGCCTCTTACAAGGATCGGAATTCGGGAGTGATGTATTTCGGAGGTGTGGACGGAGTTACTGTTTTTCATCCGGACAGTATGCAATCCAATCCATTCCCTCCTAAACCACAACTTACCGGCTTGCGTTTGCATAACAATCCGGTCTTTCCTGATGAAAAGGTGAACGGGAGAATTATTTTGGATAAAAATATAACGTACTCTGATCATCTGACACTGTCTCATAGTAATAATGAGGTCACTTTTGAGTTTTCAGCACTTCACTATTCCAATCCGGGAGATATAAAATATGCTTTTCGTCTTCAGGGATTTAATGAATCCTGGCAGGAGACTACCAGTGAAAACCGTCGGGCTACCTATACCAATCTCCACGAGGGAGATTACGTCTTTGAAGTGAAAGCCACCGATAGTTCCGGAGAGTGGTTTTCGGAGACAGCAACCATGCTTGTGACAATCAATCCTCCGTTGTGGCGAACCGGCTGGGCCTATTTTATTTACATTGCCCTGGCTGTTTTCTTATTGTTTACCTTCAGAAAGTACTCTCTTATTGGTGCCAAGCAAAAGAACAATTTAATTATTGAGAGCATTCAGCACCGAAAAGACAAAGAACTGACTGATGCAAAAATGCGCTTTTTCACCAATATATCGCATGAAATCCGTACCCCGCTGACATTGATACATGCTCCCCTTCAGGAAATATTGAATCGTAGCGATCTGAACCGGGAGGTTTATAATACACTTTCCATTATGCACCGGAATGTAAAACGGCTGTTGAATATGGTAAATCAGCTGCTGGAATTTCGAAAGATTGATACCGGGCATTCTGAGGTCAATCCTGTTACATTCAATTTATTGGTTTTGTGTCAGGATACTTTGGCTGCTTTTCATTCTCTGGCCGATCAGAAGGATATTGAAGTAGGTGTGGAGGCACCTGAAGAGATCTGGATAACATCCGATGAAAAAATGATTTCCACCGCATTATATAATTTGTTATCCAATGCCCTGAAGTTTACTCCTTCCGGGGGGAAGGTCTCGCTCCAACTTGAATATTTCAATGATGGGGGATCTTCTTCGGAGCGAAAGATTATTGTTCGTGTTTGCGATTCCGGGCCCGGAATTCCTGAGCATTTGCTAGAGAAGGTCTTTGAACGGTTTAGTCAGGTTAAGACAGGCAAGCATTCACATCTGGGAGGTTCAGGCATCGGACTTTCCATCGTTAAGGAGTTTGTGGCGCTTAATCGGGGAGAGGTAAAGGCCTACAATAGGGAAGAAGGGGGTTGTTGTTTCGAAATGATATTGCCGGAGCTTGCCGAGAAAGTTGGAGGTGCCGCGATGGAAGAATCGATTTCAGATGGTGTTGAACCCGGAAATGATAACGTATTTGTGGTGGAGACCTTTTCTGAGAATGAGCATCTGTACGATGATGAGACTGCAAAACCGGGAATGTGTATTGTGGAAGATGACCATGAACTTGCCAACTGGCTGGCGCGGGTATTTGAAACGGAGTTTAATGTTGCTGTTTTCTATGATGGTAAGGAGGCTTTTCCCGGGATATTGGCTAAAATGCCGGATATCATTATTTGTGATGTAATGCTTCCCGGGATGTTGGGTACCGAGCTCACCGAAACGTTGAAAAAGCGCTTTGAGACCAGCCATATTCCCGTTATTCTGCTGACCGCAAAGACGGGTGATGATAGTATGTTGGAGGGGTTAAAAACCGGGGCTGACAGTTACATTACCAAACCTTTTAATATTAATATTCTCAAAGCCCAGGTTGGTTCGCTGGTTAAGTCAAGAATGGCGTTTAAACAAAACTTTGCAGGTAAGCTGTCGTTGGAACCCTCCGAGGAGACTATTACTCCTGCGGATGAAAAATTCCTTACAAAACTGATGGAGGTGACCGAAAATAAAATGGGTGACCCTTCATTTGATGTGTCGGTTTTGGTTGATGAAATGCATATGAGCCATTCGATTATTCTTAAGAAAGTTAAATCCATGACCGGACTTTCACTTGTTGAGTTTATTCGTTCAATGAGAATTAAACGGGCTGCTCAGATATTCAGGCAGGATAAGCTTTCTGTATCCGAAGTGAGTTTTATGGTAGGGTTTTCAGATCCCAAATATTTTAGTAAATGTTTTTCCAAACAAATTGGTAAGAAACCAACTGAGTATATTAAGGATCATCATTTATAAATGTTGGGGCGGCTTGAATGAGTAACTTCTTATTGTTACTTAAAACCCCCGGCTTTTACGATTATATTTTTGATGTTTGGTGGCCTGAAAGCTGTTTTTCGCTTTGAGACATTTCCAGTGTCTGATTTTGATATTCCTTTTTGTAAAATAATTCTTCTTTTTTTTTGCTTTTTTATGGGATGCTCTAATCGGATTTTAAATTTATCCCCTTCTTTTGCCTTTTATTTCCACTTAACGAGAGAAAATTACACCTTTTTAATGAAAAATTCCACTTTTATAGACCTCTTATGCTGTATATTCGTAATGTTAAAAAAAGTTTAAAAACAAATCAAAAACCTTATTGCTTATGAAAAATTATCCCTTAGTGTATGTGGAAATTTTAAATTGTTTAAAAAAGGAGTAGTTTTTTTACAAAGAGCGCGGAACAGCACAGAACAAGAGAGCGTTTTCTTTCAACTTAAGTATGGAGATTGCTTTTCAATTTCCTAACCAGAAAAAAAATTTCAAATGAGAAAAACTGATTTATTTTTAAAAAGGACATTATTTGCATTGTTCTTTTTATTATCTGTTTCTTTTGCTGCATTTTCACAGAATGTGAGGGTAACGGGGCAGGTTACAGATAATATGGGACCACTTCCGGGAGTGAATATAATGATTGTGGGAACTTCGCAGGGAACCATTACCGATGTAGATGGAAACTACAGTATAGAAGTTCCTGCAGATGGAGAGTTGAGATTTAACTTTATTGGATTTGAATCACAGGTGATCCCTGTTGACGGACGCACTGAAATCAATGTGCAGATGCAGGAAGATGTGCAGGCACTTGATGAGGTTGTAGTTGTTGGTTATGGACAGATGAAGCGTAGCGACCTTACAGGTTCTGTTGTGTCAGTTTCCAATGAATCGATTGAAGAAACCGTATCAACCTCTGTTGATCAGGTATTGCAAGGTCGTGCAGCCGGTGTTCAGGTGATGCAAAACTCAGGTACTCCGGGAGGTGGCTCTTCTATCCGGATTCGTGGTATCAATTCATTGACATCCTCTACTGAACCTATCTTTGTTATTGACGGAGTTATTATTGACGGAAATACCGGAAATAATAGTGAAAACGTTTTGACATCCATTAACCCCAATGATATCGTTTCCATGGATATTCTGAAGGATGCCTCAGCAACAGCTATATATGGTTCGCGGGCAGCCAATGGGGTTGTGATCATCAATACCAGACAAGGTGAAAAAGGAAAAAGTCTGGTTTCTTACAGTGGTCATTATGGAATTCAGGAAATGGCCACAAAGCTTGACCTTCTCAATCTGCAACAGTATGCTATTCACAAAAACAATCGTGCTGATGCAGGTATCGTTACCCGGGATAATTATTTTATCCGTCCCGACTTGTTGGGAGAAGGAACCGATTGGCAGGATGAGTTGTTTTCACAAGCAAGCATTCAGAGTCACAACCTTTCTGTAAGTGGAGGAGGAGAGAATAACACCTATGCACTTGCTGCCGGATTTCTTGATCAGGAAGGTATTGCCATCGGGTCCGGATTTACCAGGTATAATTTGCGTGGTAATTTCCAGTCTGATGTTAATGAGTGGTTTCGTGCCGGTGTCAATTTTGCACTGAATAATTCAGAACAGCAGGTGACTGTTGAGGATGCAAATCTGATTAAAGTGGCGATGAAGCAAACGCCTAACGTGGCTGTGCGCAATGCTGATGGAACATTTGACGGTCCGGATACAGATATGTATGTGCAAACCAACCCTGTGGGGCTGGCAATGCTTCGTGAAAATGAGAACGAAAAGACCGGTATTCGTAGTAATGTTTTCGGTGAGATTAAGTTTATGGATGGTCTTACTTTCAAGACAGAATTTGCAAGTGATCTCGGAATGACCAATACCTATCGCTTCAATCCTTCCTACTCTTTTGGAGCCATAACAAATGAGGTTATTGAGTCAACGAGAACCAAATCGTACAGTAAGTTCTATTCATGGAACAACCTGGTAACCTTTAATCGCACTTTTGCAGAAGTGCATGCTGTTAATGTGATGCTGGGACATGAAATGCAAAAATCTCACTGGGAGTATTTGTCCGGATACCGAAGCGGTTTCGTGAGCAATGTGGGACACGATCTGAATTTGGGAGACGGAACAACAGCCAATGCAGGTGGTAGTTCCGGAGGAAGCTCTATTATGTCTTACTTCGGGCGTGCTTTTTATTCGTTTAACGATAAGTATCAGTTAACTGCTACCTTGCGTTATGATGGATCTTCCAAATTTGCTGAAGGCAACAAATGGGGGCTTTTCCCGTCTGCTGCTTTTGGATGGAAGGTTTCCAATGAACCCTTTATGAGCGGAATTTCTTCCATCAATAATCTTAAGCTTCGACTGGGTTACGGTGCTGTGGGTAACGAAAATGTCGGATCCGATTACGCTTATACTTCGGTACTAGCACCTGTAACTACCGTTTTTGGAACCGGCCTAATCAGCGAAAATATGGCCAATCCCGATCTGAAATGGGAGACCACTTATTCCGCGAACATTGGATTAGACCTGAATATGTTTAATAACCGCATCCAGTTTATCGGAGATGTGTATTACAAGGAAACTCAGGATCTTTTGCTGAATGTTCCCCTTCCTGCCTATATGGGAAGTGAAGGACAAGGTTCTGTAACACCTCCTTTTGCCAATGTTGGTTCATTGGAAAATAAAGGTTTGGAAGCAACGCTCTCGACCATAAATATCGACCGTGGGGATTTCTTCTGGAAAACCAATCTGGTTTTTACGCTTAACAGAAGTAAAGTGTTGAGTATGGATACCGAGTCCAGTACCATTGATAAAACCATTCAGGAAGGTTCCGAAACAACCATTGTTACCAGAACCGCCGTGGATCAGCCCATCGGTCAGTTTTACGGATATAAGGTTATTGGCCGGTTCAATGAAGCTACCGATTTTTACTATAAAGATGGTGCCGGAAATATTCAGGAAGTTGCACGTCCCGAAGGACTTGATATAAGCGAAACCGGTGTTTGGATTGGCGATTACATTTTCAAGGATATCAACGGAGATGGTGTAATCAACGAATCAGACCGTACTTATATTGGAAATCCTGAGCCTAAATTTACTTTTGGTATTGGAAATACCTTTTCATATAAAGGTTTTGATTTGAATATCTTCCTCAACGGATTCTATGGCAATGATGTGATTAATTATCAGAAACGTTGGCTGGAAAATCCCAGGGAAAATCACAACCTCTATACTTCTGCATTGGATTATGCCCGCGTTGAGCAGATAGATCCCGACGGTCCGGTGGACATCCGAAATACACATATTACCGGTGGTGATCCGATGATGCCCCGACTGGCCGCCTCTTCATCCAATGCCAACAACCGTTTGAGCGACCGCTTTGTGGAAGATGGTTCATTTATCAGGATTCAGGATGTTTCATTGAGTTACTCACTCCCTAAAGACTGGATTTCTTCTGTTGGCGTTGATGTTGTGAAGGTGTATGCCAAAGTGAAGAATGCTTACACATTTACAAAGTACTCCGGATATGATCCTGAGGTTGGTTCTTACAACCAGGATGCTTTGATGACAGGTATAGATAACGGACGTTATCCTTCACCCAGAATCTATACATTCGGTGTAAATATTTCGTTTTAATCCTGTAAATGTAAAGAACAATGAAAATAAAAAAGATATTAACAATAATAGCCTTTGCCGGCCTTGGGATTACCTCTTGTGATGACGGATTTTTGGAGGTACAACCCAATGATACTATTACATTGGACAACTTTTTTGCCAGTGAAAACGACCTCAAAGCTGCAACTGCCGGATTGTACGGAAAAGTGTGGTTCGATTTTAACGATAAATTTTACTATGCACTCGGAGACGGAAGAGCAAACAATATTTTTGCTCCCTATTCAGATTATGTTTATCCATTTACCAATTTTACAGAGACGTCTCTTACAGGCCCGCTGGTTTCGGCATGGGGCTCATTCTATAATGTAATTGGACAGGCCAATAATACCATTAATAATATTGAGGCCAATGCTACCAATGTTTCTGAAGAAGCAAAAAATGAAGCGATTGCTGAAGCCCGGTTTATGAGAGGTACTGCCTATTGGTATCTTGCCTCATTGTGGGGAAATGTGCCCATTATCACTGATAATGCTGCAATAGTGAATAATCCGATTATTCCTACCAATCCGCGTAATGATGTATTTGAGTTTGCCATCCGTGATCTGGAATTTGCAGCAACTCATTTGCCACTGGAAGCAACTCAGAACGGAAGATTGAATCAATGGAGCGCCTACGGTATGCTGGCAAGGGTTTATCTTTCTTACGCCGGCTTGCACAATATCGATGACCGCAATGGTGGACTACGTGATCCGGAGTATCTTGAGTTGGCCAGAAAAGCTGCAGAGAAAGTTTGTACAGAAAGCGGCCTTGAGTTAAACGATGACTATGCCGAGCTCTTTACCATTGACGGAAACAATGATCCGGAATCACTTTTTGCGTTGCAATGGGTTGGAGGAACTACCGAATATGGTATTACCAATACCCAGCAGGCTTATTTTGCCTGGAATTCCGAAATTACCGGTGATGATGCTGCATGGGGTTACTATACTTTTGCCTCCTGGGACATGATCAGAGAATATGATTCCGATGAAACGGTTCGTCTTCATTCTACATTTGCCACTTATGGTGCCGAATATCCGGAAATCAATCAGGCTGCCGGGGGATATCTGTATGAAGAGACTGATCGTGCCAATATTAAAAAAGGGGTGGTTGGTTCTACAAAAGATACCGAAGGTGTGGCTGTTAGAATGAACTCCGGGTTAACTACAAAAATGCTTCGTTTGGCAGAAGTTTACCTGATTTATGCTGAGGCAATCCTGGGCAACAATCCATCAACAACGGATGCCACCGCTCTTGAATACTTTAATAAAGTTCGTGAACGCGCCGGAATGCCAAGTAAGTCAGAAATTACTTATGAGGATATTCGTTACGAACGTCGCATTGAGCTGGCTATGGAAGGCCAATACTGGTACGACTTGGTTCGCCGTTCATACTATCGTCAGCAGGAAGTGCTCAATTATGTGAATGATGCTCAGGATCGTGCTGTTCAGTATGAGTATGATGAAGCAACAGGCACTTATATTGAAGGCGATGAAAATACTGCTCAGCAGGTTGCCACAGCCACCGCAGAGGATTTGTTACTGCCTTATCCTGAATCAGAACTGGTGCAAAACCCACTGCTGAGAGAGGAGCCTGTGAATTATGAGTTTACAGAAGAGAGAGTAAACTTATTCCAGTAAATATTGAGATTCCCGGACTTTTTTATAAACGAAGGTCTAAAAATTAAATAATACAGAATATGAAACGAGCATGGCAGGGAAATTACAAATCTATTTATGTTTATTCTGCATGCAAGTTCCATGTGACCATAACAAATAAATTATAATCACATGAAAAAAACAATTAATATATGGCTCTTGCTGGGATTTCTGATCTCTTCATTTGCATTCTTTGGATGTGAAGATGATGACAATCCGGCAGATAGTACCCCCATCTCGGTAAAAGCAGTTTACCTTCAGGATGTTGATTCAGATGTGCCTGACCGTCAGGTCGATTTTGCCCGGCTTGGGCAGGTGCTGCGTATTGAAGGTTCCGGTTTTAACGGAGTCCGTAGGGTGTTCGTAAATGGGTACAATACCTATTTTAATCCGGTTTACGTGAGCGACAACAATATGCTCATCCAGTTAAGTGGAGAGACCCCTATTATTGAAGCAGAGGAAGAGGTGAGAAATACCATACGTTTTGTGAAAACAGGAACTGAACTTGTTTATGATTTCGATATTCGTGCCTCCTCTCCTGTTGTTTCCAGAATCTCACACACCTTACCTCAGGCCGGTGAGTCCATTGTAATTTATGGTAGTGGACTTACCGAGATTCATAAAGTTGTTTTCCCCGGAGATGTGGAAGTTACAGAGGGAATTACTTCTGATGAAGAAGGGGAGTATGCTATTGTGACTGTTCCTGATGGTCTTACCGAAGGTGGTTCCATCTTTGTAGAAGGATCAAATGGTGGCGCCTATTCTCCTGCCTACTTTAATTTTAAAGAAGGTGTTATTCTTGATTTCGATGGAAACGGACAACAGGGATTTTGGAGCTGGTCTGAGGATGGTAGCATGATTAATGATGAGGATTTGAAATCTGAAGTTATTGGTCAGGGAAATCTTTCTCAGGGCACTTATGTTCCTCATCGTCCCGATCGTATTGCTTCTTTCCCAATCAATAGCAGTCGAAATACGGAGGTGTGGACGGCCGGAAACGATGTGGATGACTGGAGAGGTCAGCTTACTCCGTACATCCCTGCAAATACTCCGGTAAACCAGGTGGCGTTCCAGTTCGACATTTTCGTGCCGGAAGCGTGGAGTGAGTCAGGTTTCTTAAAGCTCTGTCTTCACAACAGCTTTAACGGTGGTGAATGGGCTGGTGATGCATACAACTATGTTCCCTGGGTGGAAGATGGCGAGATTGTGCCTTTTGAAACCGATGGCTGGATAACAGTTACTGTTCCTTTCAGTGACTTCTATGCATTCTCAGGAACCGACGAGGAATATACCTTCGAGGATGTATTAGTGGCTCGTGAAGAGTCCAGCTACAAGAATTTCGGAATCTACTTTGAGAATACCGACTTTGCGCTGTCCGATATTACCGGAAATGATTCAGATGCGACGGAGTTCCCGTCTTCGGAAACATCAGTGGATGTTTATACGGACAACTGGAGAGTGGTTTCTCTGGAGAAACCCACTTATACTGACTTCCCTGAAGGAGGAGAGCAGACTGAAGAAGTGGTGGAATAGTAATGCATTTTGTCTCATAAATTAAGAAATGACGATTATGAAATATAAAAAGTTTATCCCGGTGGTGGCATTGGCAGCACTATTTGCTACCTCCTGTGACGATCAGATGATGGAGTGGGAAGAGAGAGACCCTGCTTCTGAAATCACGGTTGCCGAGATTCCGTTGAAAATGGAGGAGAAAATTTCACGGTATGATGCACTCAATACTTACACCGATTTTAAACTCGGTGTAGGTGTAGGTGTGGGGCTATATATGGAGCCCGGGCTGATGGACAGCGTGGTTCATCAGAATTTTGATGAAGTGGTGGCCGGTTATATTATGAAGCATGGCCCCATGGTTCAGAGTGACGGTACCATTGATTTTACTACCGCTGATGCTTTTGTTGAGAAAGCCAAAAATGCCGGTTTAAGCGTGTTTGGACACACATTGGTTTGGCACCAGAATCAGGATGCCAGCTATCTCAATGGGCTCATTGCTCCTGAAGTTATACCGGAACCGGCAGGTAGCAATCTGTTAGATATTTCAGGTTTGGAAGATGGTAGCTTTACCGGCTGGGCTCGTAATAACCAGGGTGATGGTATTACCATTGAAGGAGGTGCAGGAATGGGTGCCGGAACAGATGCAATGAAACTGATTGCTTCTTCCAGTTCAGCTAATTACTGGGACTTACAGATTGTAAGTCCTGAGGTTCCCGTGATTGCAGGCCATGAATATCAGGTAACTTTCTTTATCAAGAGTGATCAGCCCGGGGCCGGACGTATCTCCATGCCAGGTGCAGCAAATGAATATCCCTGGATCGACTGGATGGGAACAGGTTCTGGAACGGAGGCTTTTGAAACAACTTCCACCTGGCAGCAGGTCCAATATTCGGTGAGCGAGTTTGCCGAAGGTTCTACAGGATTTTCTTTGTCTTTTGATCTGGGATCAGTCCCCGATGTTACGTACTACATTGATGTGAATACTATTAAAGTGGTGGATCTGGATGCCGAACCAACTGTTGTTAATATGATCTCTAACGGAGATTTCGAAAATGGAACATTAGACCCATGGAACGGATGGGGAAATGAATCGACCAGGGCTGTTTCTGCCGAGGGAGAGGGGTATGGAGACACCGGTTATTCGATGGTGTTGACCAATCCTACAGCTGCGGATTCCTATAGTGCACAACAGGTTTATACCTTCGATCAACCGCTGGAAGAGGGAGTTGATTATAGTGTTTCATTTATGATCAAATCTTCGGTTGCTACCACAATTCAGGTTCAATTGCAAAATCCTGATTATGGCGGTGACTACTACGGCGGTCTCTCTGTTGGAACAACATGGACACCTGTAGAATTTACGGCTACCCCTTCTACAGCAGATAAAAATAAGTTTGTTTTTGATTTCGGTGCAACAGCGGCAACATTTCATATTGATAATGTTGTGCTGGGTAAAGCACCGCAAGCTCCGTCCGGAGCCCCTGAACTGAAAGTAGCCAAAGCACCGACTTACATCGAAAAAACCGATGAAGAAAAAGCTCAGTTGATTGGTGCTGCCATGGAGGATTTTATTACCCAAATGGTCAGTCATTACAAGAACGACATTACTGCCTGGGATGTGGTAAACGAGCCCATGAACAATGACGGAACTCTGCGTGATGGAAATGTTTCTGATCCTGCCAGTGATGAATTCTATTGGCAAAAGTATCTGGGTAAAGACTTTGCAGTTACCGCATTTAACCTGGCACGTGAGCATGGCAACCAGGGTGATATTCTTTTCATTAACGATTATGGTTTGGAAAGCAGCATTGCCAAATGTGAAGGTTTGATCGATTATGTGGAATACATCGAGAACCAGGGTGCTACCGTTGATGGCATAGGCACTCAGATGCACATCAGTATCAATACCAATAAGGACAATATTGTACAAATGTTTGAATTGTTGGCAGCTACCGGAAAAATGATCAAAGTTTCCGAACTTGACGTTCAGGTATTAACGGACGCTCCTTCTGCAGAGCAGTTTGAGCAGCAGGCTGAAATGTATCAGTTTGTGGCCGATAAATATCGTGAGATTATCCCGGAGGCTCAGCAGTATGGAATCACCGTTTGGGGAATCAGCGATGCCCCTGCGGAGCATGAAAATTGGTTGCCCGACGATGCTCCCTGTTTGTGGGATGCCGATTACGAGCGTAAAGTTGCTTACAAGTATTTTGCCGACGGCCTTGCCGGACGTGATGTAAGTGAGGATTTTACCGGTGAATTGGAAGAATAGATTTTGATGATTCTTTAGGTTCTTTTTAAGCGAAGGCCTGTCGGACTTTTCCGGCAGGCCTTTTTTTCGTGTGCCGATCTACTGGCTAATCCTTCTTCCGGAAATTGTTTGAGATTTAAGAATTGTTTTAAAATATATTGAAGTGTATTGTATTGGCTTTCGTTTTTGTTAAAACTTTTTAACAGAAATCAGTCAATAAAGAAGGGGGTTTTAAAAATATCCACCATTTTGTGCTTAAAATTTTACCTTTTGGAATAAAAGTACGCCTTAAAAATAATTTTCTCCTCCCAGGGCTTACTACATACTGTTAACTTCGTGCAAGGAATTTTACAATTTTTTGATGAATCTTTGTTTAGGAATGTTTAGAAGATCGTTTTTATTGATGGATGCTTGAAGAAGTGTAAAATGTCTTAGCATGATTATTCATATATAAATGATTTATTAATAAGTCCGATTTCTCAAAAATTCATAATACGTCTCAAAATAGTTATTAATTAATTGTCAAAATTTTAATCTACTAATCAACAAATTTTATTTCCATGAGAAAAACTAGTGTTTTTAAAAAGGGAATGATGCTCGCATTGTTTCTTTTTCTATCGGTATCTTTTGTCGCTCTCTCCCAGGAGGTGAAAGTGACAGGTACAGTAACAGATCCCGCAGGGGGACCTTTACCCGGGGTTAACATTATTGTACAGGGTACTACTACAGGAACCATTACCAATGTGGATGGTGTTTATTCTATTGAAGTACCTGCCGATGCAAGTCTGGTCTTTAACTTTATCGGATTTCAGTCTGAAATCATTCCTGTTGAGGGGCGCCAAACTATTGATGTAGTACTTCAGGAGGAACTAATGTCTCTGGATGAGGTTGTGGTTGTCGGTTACGGTACACAGCGTCAGGAGGCGGTTACGGGTTCTGTGGCTTCAATGAGGGGCGATGAATTGAGTGAGGTTCCTTCCTCCAATGTGTCAGAAGCACTTCAGGGCAGGGTTGCCGGGGTTCAGATGAGCAGAACTTCCACCAAACCAGGATCCGAGATGCAAATCAGAATCCGGGGAACTCGTTCTCTCAATGCCAGCAATGATCCGTTGGTGGTGCTGGATGGTATTCCTTTTGCGGGTTCTATTGGGGACATCAATCCCAATGATATCAAAAGCATTGACATTCTGAAGGATGCTTCCTCGACTGCTATCTATGGTTCCAGAGGAGCAAATGGTGTTATCCTGATTACTACAGAGAAAGGCCAAAAAGGTCAAACTGCCACAGTTAACTATCATGGTTATTATGGTGTCAAGAGTCTTTTTGCCGAATATCCAATGATGGATGGCCCTGACTTTGTGGCTTTACGCCAGGCAGCCGGGCAATTTACAAATACCGTTGACGAATTTGATGATGTGAATACAAACTGGCAGGATTTGTTTTATTCTTCTGCCATGGTCACAAGTCATGACCTAAGTGTTTCAGGGGGGGCAGATAAGGCCAGTTACAACTTTGGAGTTGGGTATTACAAGGATGAAGCTGTTATTCCCGGTCAGAATTATGAAAGGATATCCTTTAGAGGCACTCTTGATCAGGAAATAGGTGATTATGTTCGTGTTGGGTTTACCTCGAATAATAACTACTCAGTTTCTAATGGCAATAACATGGGGCTCTATGGTGTATTGAGTATGTCACCGATTGCAGATCCGTTCAACGAGGATGGGACCACCAAAAGAACCGTTAATATGCCACTTGATGAGCAGTGGGTTTATACCGAGGATGTTGTGAATGACCTTGGTGATGCCTGGATTGATCAGGACAAAGCTTTTGGTTCTTACAATACCCTGTTTGCAGAGGTTGGTATTCCCGGGATTGAAGGGTTGAAGTACAGAGCGAACCTCGGATTAAACTTCCGTACAAAGAATGAGGGTGAATATACCGGTGAGGGAGTATTTAGTTCCAATCCAACGACTGAGTCAACAGCAATGGTAGCTAATTCGTTGACCACTAATTGGGCTATTGAGAATTTGCTTACCTATGATCGCACTTTTAACGGGAAGCATAATCTGAATGTTGTCGCACTATACTCAGCAGAGGAAACACGCTACAACAGATCACATATGTCTGCTAAAGATATTCCTTCGGATAAATTTCAATTTTACAACCTTGGACATGCTCAGGGGGAGAAAACTATTAATCCGGACAATCAGGATTATAGCGTTAGTGGTTTGATGTCATGGATGGGACGTGTGATGTATTCCTTCCAAAGTAAGTATATGTTGATGGCCACATTTAGGTCTGATGCTTCTTCCCGTTTGGCTGAAGGGAAAAAATGGCACTCTTATCCTGCAGTTTCTGCCGGTTGGAATATATCTGAAGAGTCCTTTATGGATAATGTTGATTTTGTTAACCGTCTGAAGCTTCGTGTTGGATATGGACAAACTTCTAACCAGGCTGTGGATCCATATAAAACACTTGGCCGCTTAAATATGCGTCCTTACAATTTTGGAAGTGAGTATGCTACCGGCATGTATGTTAGCGAATTGCCTAACGATGAGCTGGGCTGGGAATTTTCCGAGACCTGGAACTATGGTATCGATTTTTCTCTGTTAAGGCATCGTCTCTCCGGTAGTTTTGAGTATTATGTTCAAAATACTAAAGACCTGTTGTTGAGTGTAAATATGCCGGGTACTTCAGGTGTTGGCAGTTACATGGCAAATGTGGGAGAAACCCGGAATAAAGGTTTTGAGGTATCTCTTAACGGGGTAATTATTGATGACAGGAACGGTTGGACATGGGAAGCCGGAATAAACCTTTATTCTAACAATAACGAACTCGTAGCTCTATCATCAGGTCGTGAGATCGATGAAAGTAACTGGTGGTTTGTAGGACATCCCATTAATGTTATTTATGATTATGAGCGTATCGGACTTTGGCAGGAGGATGATCCCTATCTCGATATACTGGAGCCCGGTGGAAATGCGGGCATGATTAAAGTAAAATATGATGGGGAGTATAATGAAGATGGAACTCCCGTTCGCCGTATTGGCTCTGATGATCGCCAGATTATTGAAGTTGATCCAAACTTCCAGGGAGGATTTAACACAAGAGTTGCCTACAAAAACTTTGATTTTACAGCTATCGGGGCCTTCCAAAACGGAGGAACTCTTATTAGTACTCTCTATTCTGCCAATGGTTACCTTAATATGTTGAGTGGTCGCAGGGGAAATGTGGATGTCGATTATTGGACTCCCCAAAATACCGGCGCCCGTTATCCTAAACCAGGTGGGCTTACCAGTGGTGATAACCCTAAATACGGTAATACCCTTGGTTATTTTAATGCTTCTTATCTTAAAGTGCGTGCAATGACTTTGGGATATAACTTCGATCGTGACGGATGGCTGGATAGAACTGGTCTGAACAATCTGAGAGTATATTTTACTGTTCAGAATCCTTTTGTGCTCTTCTCACCATATTATGATGAGTCAGGCATGGATCCTGAAACAAACTCTTATGCAGATGAGAATGTGGCGGTTACTGATCAAATGCAGGAACGACTGCTTACAATTGGTACCAACACACCCTCTACAAGAAACTTCTTATTTGGTATTAATCTGACATTCTAAAATATAATTACAATGAAATATAAGTTTATAAAAGGTCTTTTGGGGACTGCGTTTTTTGCATTTCTTCTAATGGGATGTTCTGATGTTCTGGAGGAAAAACCCCGAAGCATTTATGAGCCATCTTTCTTTAAAACGGAGAGAGGTGTGGAAAGTGGTATTACTGCTCTGTATGCCCAACTTAGATATGTGTATGGACAAGGCTATTTTTACAATGCCTGTTTGACTGGAACCGATGAAGTGACTTATGCTCAAAGTGCCGATGGTAACTTTAAAGATATGGATCTTTCAGGAGCCGGATCTCTTACTTCAACCAGTAGCCGTGCTGATGTACTTTGGGGCAATGCCTTCACAAGTATCAATACTGCCAATGGTATTATTGAAAATGCAGAAGAAGTAGGATCTATTTCTGATGCACTGGTTGCTGAGGCTCGTTTCTTCAGAGCATTTAATTATTTTATGCTTGTTCAAACTTTTGGTGGTGTACCATTGGATTTGGGTGCAGGAGAATTGGCTTTTAATACTTCAACTTCCAGATATTCTAAAAGGAATACTGTTTCTGAGGTGTATTCTAAGGTTATTTTTCCTGATCTTTTAACTGCTGTGGAGAATCTTCCGGTCGATCAGAGAGTGACAGGTGGGGTAACCAAGACTGTGGCCCGTCTTTTCCTTTCTAAAGCATACCTGACTTATGGCTGGTGGTTAGAGAATCCTAAAAACATTCCTACCTATCCTGAAACAGACAGAAATGATCCTGACGGACATGATGCTCAATGGTATTTTCAACAGGCGTATGATGTAGCAACTTTTGCCATTGAAAATCCCGGCCCTTATGGTCTTCAGCCTACTTTTTATGATGTGAATCTGGCTCAGAATGACCGGAATAGTGAAATTTTGCTGTATGCTGATCATACTGAGGATAGTGAATACTATAATGGATCCAGTCTTACATATAATGGAGGAAGTGCTCCTGCCAACTTTGCTGTTTGGTTCATGACATGGAACTATATTAATACAAAAAGTGGTGCTGATCCTAATTGGAACGAGCGGGTAAGCCCGGTATTGCGTGAAGCGGCACAGCCCTTGGGCCGTCCATGGACAAGAATGTGTCCCACAATTGAAGTTGTAACCGAGACTTTTGCCGAGAAAACACTGGATTCCCGTTTCGATGGAACATTTACTACGGTTTATCGTGCCAACTGGCCAAAAGGTGGAACTGATCTGGATGTTGTTTACAATGCAAACAATATGACCGTCGCTCCGGGGGAACCAATTCTTACCTTCCTTGAGGATGAACCTGCTGTGGAGGTGGATTATTCCAACGATCCATATAAAAGTGATATTGGTGCCGGCGTGATTCCAGGTAGAGCAGATTATGTGATTCCTCCAAGCGGTATTAGCCGTTTAAGATATCCCGGCCTTTGGAAACTTGGTGTTTACCGTACCGATAATAATGGAGGTCTTGGTCAACCCAACGCCGGAAGTACCAGACCCTTTAATATCGCTAAATTCTCTGAATTCTACTTTATTGCTGCCGAAGCTGCGGTGAAAGGTGCTGCCACTACTGCAGGAATGACTGCGAGAGATCTTATCAATGTGATTCGTGGTCGCGCCGGAAATTGGAGATGGGATAACAATGGAAATGCTCCGAAAAATGAGGATTTTAGTCAGGAAATGATGGATGCGACTCCTGCTGACGTTGACGTTGAGTATATTCTTGCCGAGCGTTCTCGCGAATATTACGGTGAAGGGTACCGCTGGTATGATTTGGTGCGTACTCAAATGTGGCGTGAGCTTTCATCTGAATATAGCATTGGTTCAGCATCATTGGATGAACAAGGTAATGAACCCGACTTGTTTACACGTGAAATTCAGGACTTCCATTATCTGCGTCCAATACCCCAGGGGCAATTAGATGCTATGGAGATGGACGAGGCTGAGAAAGCTGCTTATCAGAATCCGGGGTATAATTAATGAGTGTTCTGAAATTCTATTTTTAAATTAAATAATCATGCAAGTTTTATCCTGTTTTTTTAAGCAAGTTATCTTGGATAAAGCTTCTTAGATAGTATCAATAGATTGGTTGCACTTTCATGTGTGACCAATCTATTATTTTAAACACATTTGAATTTTGGGGATTTATCATTGAGGAATGGTTGCTGATTGATTGCCAATCCAAACAGTCTTATTATCTCAAAAAAGAAAGTTAAAAAACATTGTTATGAAAATTACAAGTCTTCTTTTTTCCTTCCTTCTTTTTTTTCTTCTTCATAGTGGATCAAATGCTCAGCAACCCGCAAACAGAGTCCTTAACTATCTTGATTATACTACTCAATCTAAACCGGAGAGAGGCTTTCCTCTTTTTGAAAACGGTGATGCCGCCGTCTTATACGTGGCCAATTCTGATGAGGCAGGTGTAAAAAGAGTTGCTAAACTTTTGCAAAAAGATATTCTAAAAGTATCAGGCGTTGAGCCTCGACTGGTTATCAGCGATACCATTCCCGGGGCTGAACATTTGATAATTATTGGAACAATTGATAAAAGCCCTGTCGTTCAGCAATTAGCAGAAAACGGAGTTGTTTCTGTGGATGATGTGAAAGGGATGTGGGAAGCAACTGTGGTTACCACTGTTAAAACACCTGTCGAGGGTGTTCAGTCTGCTCTTGTAATTGCAGGAAGTGATAAACGCGGAACCATTTATGGAATGTTTGATCTGTCGCAGCAGATGGGTGTTTCTCCATGGTATTGGTGGGCCGATGTTCCGGTAAAGAAAAAAAATCAGCTTTTTGTTAAAGGTGGACGCTATGTTTCTGAGAGTCCCAAAGTGAAGTATCGGGGTATTTTTCTCAATGATGAGGAGCCTGCACTGGGAAACTGGGTGAGGGAAAATTTTGGAGATTTTAACGCACAGTTTTATGATAAAGTTTTTGAACTGATTCTTCGTATGAAGGGTAACTTCCTGTGGCCCGCCATGTGGGGAAAGGCTTTTTATGATGACGATCCTCAAAATGCAGAACTTGCCGATGAGTATGGGGTGGTAATTAGTACATCTCACCATGAACCCATGATGCGGGCACATGTGGAATGGGATAGATATGGTGAAGGGTCCTGGGATTATAATCGAAATGCAGACAAATTGAAGGAATTCTGGCGTGTGGGGATAGATCGTATGGGTGATAATGAAAGTCTTGTTACAGTGGGAATGCGCGGTGACGGCGATGAGCCCATGAGTACCAACCGAAACATTGAACTTTTGTCTGAGATTATTGATAATCAGCGCAGAATTATTGCAGAAGAGACTGAAAAGCCTGCCAGCCAAACTCCACAAGTGTGGGCTCTGTACAAGGAAGTTCAGGATTATTATGACATGGGAATGCGGGTGGATGAAGATATCACTCTGCTCTACTGCGATGATAACTGGGGCAACGTGCGACGCATGCCAGGAGAGGAGGAGCGTCAAAGAATCGGAGGCTCTGGTATGTATTATCATTTCGATTATGTGGGTGGCCCCCGGAATTACAAATGGTTAAATACCAGTCCTCTTCCCCGGGTTTGGGAACAAATGAAACTTTCCTATGCACATGGAATTGATCAACTGTGGGTGGTGAATGTTGGCGATCTGAAACCTATGGAATTACCGATTCAGTTTTTTCTGAACCTGGCATGGAATCCTGATGCAATGGGTACTGAAGAGTTGGATGCTTATCCTGGATATTGGGCAGCCCAGCAGTTTGGCGCCGAACATGCCGAAGAAATAGCTCATTATTTGAGACAATACACCAAATTTAACGGCAGACGGAAACCTGAGCTTATATCACCTGATACATATAGTCTTACATATTACAATGAATTTGAACGGGTGGTGACCGAATACGATGACCTTGCCCGTAATGCACGTGTACTTTACAATGATTTGGCTGAAGAGCAGAAAGATGCTTTCTATCAACTGGTGTTGTTTCCGGTAGAGGCTTGTGCAAATCTCAACCGATTGTATTATGTGACAGCAAAGAACCGATTGTATGCCGGTCAGAATCGTGTGCTGACAAATGTAATGGCCGACAGTGTGGAATATCTTTTTCAAAAAGATCAGGAAATGGCCGACTATTATCATACGGAAATGGCGGATGGAAAATGGAACCACATGATGTCGCAAACCCATATCGGATATACTTATTGGCAACAGCCCGAACAGAACAATATCCCCGAAACTCAACGAATAGAGAATAAGAGTTCAGGTGAGTTGGGTGTGGCAGTAGAAGGTTCTGAAGAATGGGGGCCGGATGTTTCTCAAACTTTGGAAATGCCTGTCTTTTATGAAATAGGGAAACAATCCGGATATGTGGAGGTTTTTAACAGAGGAACAATTCCGGTAGCATATGAACTGGAAGTCTCTGATTCCTGGATTGTTCCTGAGAGCTTGGAGGGGCAGATAGATACGCAGAAAAGAATTAGGATTTCGGTTGATTGGAAAAAGATGGTTCCCGGAGTTAACCAGGGGATTTTGACCATTCAGGGAAGAGATGATTCTGTTGATGTATTGGTGAAAGCACGAAAGTTTGCCCCCGATGAATTACAGATGATTCAGGGCTTTGTGGAAACCAACGGTTTCATTTCCATTGAGGCGGAACATTTTTCAGATAAAAACCAAGTTGATGGACTGGAGTGGCGGGTTATCCCTGATCTCGGGCGTACCGGATCTTCTGTTACCGTTTCTCCGGTAACGGCAGAGTCCAGGGCCCCCGGAGATGAGATGTCCATCGATTATCCTGTTCATTTTACGGATACCGGGGAGGTAACTGTTTACGCCCATTTTGCACCGACACTGAATTACACAGGTGGTGAAGGATTCAGATATGCAGTCGGCTTTGAAGGGGAGGAGCCTGTAATGGTTAATATCCATGAAGATGAAACTCATGCCGACTGGCAAAGTTGGGTTGCAAACAATGTAAATATTCGTTCATCAAAGCATAAAATAAATCAATCCGGCAATCATATTCTGAAATTTTATATGGTTGATCCCGGCCTGGGATTGCAGAAGATTGTGATTGATTCCGGTGGGTTGAAGCCCTCCTATCTGGGTCCGGAGGAAAGTCCGTTTGTTTATCATTAATCCTTTTATTTATTGTATTTTAGGATGTTACCGGGTAAATGAATGAGGTGGAAGATGTTTTTTGCAAGTTATACGATTAAAGATTAAGTTATGTTTAAACGTTTTTTTACAGGTTTTGTGATTTTGTTGTTGATGGCGCCATCTGTCATGGTAGCACAAAAAGACAAAATACCTTACCTGGCTTTCAGTGGGGAGACGACTCAACTGATGGTGGATGATGCTCCCTGGCTTATGTTGGGCGGTGAGCTGGGTAATTCCAGCGCGTCCGATCCGGAGTTTATGGCTAAGATATGGCCTGACTTGAATGCAATGAAGCTCAATACAGTTCTGGCACCCGTCTATTGGGAACTGGTGGAGCCTGTGGAAGGAGAATTTGATTTTTCTTCGGTGGATCAATTGATCAATCAGGCCCGAAAGTATGATACTAAACTTGTTTTGCTATGGTTTGGAAGTTGGAAAAACAGTATGTCCTGTTACGCTCCTTTGTGGGTCAAAAAAGATTGGAAGCGATTTCCCAGGAGTAAAACCAAAGAGGGTAAACCTTTGGAAATTCTGACGCCATTCTCCCGAAATAATCTGGAAGCTGACAAAGAAGCTTTTGTGAAGCTGATGGAGTTTTTAAAAGAAAAGGACAGCGACCAGAACACCGTGATCATGGTGCAGGTGGAAAATGAAATAGGAATGATTCCCCAGGCCCGCGATTATCATTCTGAAGCAAACAAAGTTTTTAATCAGGAGGTTCCTCAACAAATTATCGGCCTGCTGAAAGAGGATAGCAAAGAAACACAGGACCATTTATCTGAGATGTGGAATTCCAATGGAGAAAAAGTGGCGGGTGACTGGGAGGACGTTTTTGGCGAAAGCCTTTATGCCGATGAGTTGTTTATGGCCTGGCATTTTGCAAAATATGCCGGCGAGTTAGCGCAGGCAGGGAAGAACGTTTATCCTTTGCCGATGTATGTCAATGCAGCCTTGAATTCCAGAGGAAGAAAACCAGGCGAATATCCATCAGCCGGACCGTTGGCACATCTTATCGATGTTTGGAAACTGGGAGCTCCTGCCATCGATGTTTATGCACTGGATATTTATGATGCGGGATTCAATCATTGGTGCAATCTCTATCACTTGCCCAATAACCCTTTGTTTATTCCTGAAATAAGAAATGAACCAGGCAATCATGCACGTGTTTTTTATGCTTTTGGAGAACATGATGCATTGGGGTTCAGTCCTTTTTCCATAGAAGATACAACCGATCCTGCAAATGCTCCGTTAACCAAAAGTTACGATATTCTTCATCAGTTGATGCCGCTCCTTGCAGAAAAGCAGGGAGAGCAAACTGCAGGGGTCTGGTTCAACAATGAACGCAGAGATACTTCCTTCGTGATGGGAAATTACAGGTTTCACTTTAAACACGATTATACCCTTGTGGAAGCCGGCTGCAAAAGATGGGTCGGAGTGGCCTGAAACCGGCGGGTTGATAATTTCTATGGGGGAGGATGAATTTATTGTTGCCGGAACAGGAGTTGTGGTGACATTTGAAAGTCTGGACGAAAGGACTGAGGCAGGAATAGGTGAGATAAACCAGATTGAGAAAAACAAAGGAGAATGGATTCGCAAGTTCAGAATGAATGGAGATCAAAGTCATCAGGGAAGACATTTGAGGATTCCTGTGGACGAATTTGATATCCAACGTGTGACATTGTATGAGTATAAATGATTCAAAATAAGTAGATATGAGAAGAAATATTTTATTATTGTTTTTTCTGTTTTTTTCGATGCCGGGATTGATTTTAGCCGAATCTGGCGAAAACCTGTGGTTAAGATATGATAAGGTTTCGGACAATGTGTTTGACGACTACTCAGTTTTGGAGAAACTTTATGTGGAAGGAAACAGCCCTGTCATCGGTGTGGCCCAAAATGAACTGATCAATGCCATTAAAGGAATGACTTCAGTGGATTTGGATCTCAGTAAAAAAGTTTCCGGAAGTTCTATCCTTCTTGGAGTCGGACTGAATGAAAAAATAGATGTTCAGGGGCTTGAAGAGGGGCTGGAAAGCTGTGGCCCGGAAGGGTATGTGATTAGAACGGTTGGAAAAGACAAGGAAACTCAGGTGGTGATTACCGCCAATACCGATGCCGGTGTGCTGTATGGAACATTCGCCTTTATTCGCATGATGCAGAATGAGGAGGATATTTCTGCTATCAATGTGGTTGAAACTCCTAAATATGAACTGCGGTTGCTCAATCATTGGGACAATCTTGATGGCACCGTTGAGCGTGGATATGCCGGACATTCCATCTGGTGGAACCGTGAGAAAGATTTTAATGACCTGAGAGATCATTATCAAATTTATGCGCGTGCCAATGCGTCTGTCGGTATTAATGGGACCGTCCTGAATAACGTAAATGCTGCTCCCGAAGTCTTAACTGATGAATATCTGGAGCAGGTGGTTCGTATTGCCGATTTATTGCGTCCCTATAATATTAAGGTTTATTTGTCCGTAAACTTTTCGTCACCGGCTGTAATAGGCGGCCTTGAAGATTCAGATCCGCTTAGGGACGAAGTTCGCGAATGGTGGAAAGAAAAGGTGGAGGAAATCTATGATGAGATACCTGATTTTGGAGGCTTTCTGGTTAAAGCCAACTCCGAAGGTCAGCCCGGTCCTCAGGATTATGGCCGTACCCATGCCGATGGAGCCAATATGCTGGCAGAGGCTTTGGAACCTTATAATGGAATCGTAATGTGGAGGGCATTTGTTTATGCCCCATCCGGAGACGACCGGGCCAAACAAGCCTACACTGAATTTGTGCCATTGGATGGCAAATTTCATGAGAATGTCATCGTTCAGGTCAAAAACGGTCCCATCGATTTTCAACCCAGAGAGCCTTTTAGCCCTGTTTTTGGGGCGATGGATGAGACTTCTCTGATGATTGAATTTCAGATAACACAGGAATACCTGGGCTTCTCCAATCACCTGGCCTATTTGCCTACGATGCAGAAAGAGACTTTTGAAAGCGATACTTATGCCAAAGGGCCGGGATCAACTGTCGCAAAAGCTACCGATGGATCTTTGTTTAGTCAAAAGCATACCGCCATTGCGGGTGTTGCAAATATTGGACGTGATGTTAACTGGACAGGTCACCATTTTGCCCAGGCCAACTGGTATGCGTATGGGCGTCTGGCATGGGATCATACTCTCAGGGCTGATGATATCGGTAAAGAGTGGCTTGGAATGACCTTCTCCAACGAGGATGCCTTTGTGGAACCCTCATTGAATATCATGATGCGTTCTCGTGAGGCGGTGGTAAACTACATGACTCCGCTTGGTCTTCATCACCTGATGGGATGGAGCCACCACCATGGCCCCGAACCGTGGACCGAAATTGAAGGAGCACGGCCCGACTGGTTGCCCAAATACTACCACAATGCCTCTGAGGATGGTATTGGCTTTGATCGTTCAGAGAGTGGCAGTAATGCTGTGGAGCAATATGAGGAGCCGCTGGCCTCAATATACAACAACCCCAAAACATGTCCGGAAAACCTGATCCTATGGTTTCATCACCTTCCATGGGATTATACCATGAGCTCAGGCCTTTCATTGTGGGATGAGCTTTGCTATCATTACTATGATGGGGTAGAGGAAGTGCGACTGATGCAGAAAAAATGGGATCGAATGCAGGGACTGATTGATGATGAGCGCTTCGAACATGTGAGGCATAAACTGAAAATTCAGTCCCGTGAGGCCGAATGGTGGAGAGATGCCTGCTTGCTTTATTTTCAGACTTTTTCCGGAATGCCCATTCCTGCAGAACTTGAGCGACCAGTTCATGACCTGGAGGAACTGAAGAAAATAAAATTTGACATGACACATCACAATTAATCCGGGAGTAACCATTCCGATGCAACAACTAAAAAAAACGCTGTTATGCACAATCTCAGAATCTTTATTCTGCTGCCATTTTTTATTTTAGTTAGTTCCTGCAGTACTCAGGAAGCTGCTAAAAAGGGCGCCTTTTTTCAATGGTACGAATACCAGGGGAGCGACAGTTTTTATGATGAAAACCAACTTATGGATAATGAGTATTTTAATCCCATCCTGAGTGGTTTTTATCCCGACCCGTCTGTTTGCAAGAAAGGAGAAGACTATTTTTTGGTTACTTCTACCTTTTCTTTTTTCCCAGGGGTTCCTGTTTTTCACAGTACCGATCTTGTCAATTGGAAACAGATTGGTCACGTGCTGAACCGACCCTCGCAGCTGGATATTACAGATCAGGAGATCTCAGAAGGAATTTTTGCTCCTGCAATCAGTTACAATTCGCACAACGACACCTTCTATATGGTAACCACATTTGTTGGAGGTAACGGCAACTTTTTGGTAAAAGCAAAGGATCCAGCAGGCCCCTGGAGTGATCCGATTTTTATTCCGGAGGTTCCCGGCATTGATCCCTCATTATTTTTTGATGATGACGGCCGAGCCTGGATTGTGAACAACGGTAATCCTGAAGGGGATCCCATTTATCCCGGACATAAGGCCATTTGGATTCAGGAATACGATGTGGAAAAGGACGAGATGACAGGTCCGAGAAAAATGATCGTTGACGGAGGCCACGACATTTCTGAAAAGCCTATCTGGATTGAAGGACCTCACATTTATAAAGTTAATGGCTACTACTATCTGATGGCTGCTGAAGGAGGAACTGCAGAAAATCATTCAGAGGTTATTTTTCGTAGTCGGAATGTAACCGGGCCTTATGAAACGTTCGCAGATAACCCGATTCTTACGCAACGAAATCTTCCGAATGACAGGGAAAACCCTGTTACTTCCACCGGACACGCCGATTTAATCAAGTTTGAAGATGGCAGTTGGTGGGCCGTTTTTCTGGGATGCAGACCTTATCTGGAGAATCATTACAATACCGGCCGGGAAACATTCTTGTTACCAGTAAGCTGGACAGAAGGATGGCCGGTTATCCTTGAACCAGGCAAAGAGGTGCCTTTGAAAGTGAAGTCTTCACATCAGTTGAATGAAAAACAGGAGGGGGATTTTGGCCTATCCGGAAATTTCACGATTAGGGATGAGTTTGAAGACGACTCTCTGGCACTGTATTGGAACTTTATTCGTACCCCTCAAAATGATTGGTATGATTTGGAAGAAGGGAGCCTGAGATTGGACTTTCGGGGAGTGACTATGAGAGAAAAGAAGAATCCTGCATTTATTGGAAGAAGGCAGCAGCATAAGAACTTTATTGCCACCACTGAGGTGACAATTGCTTCCCCAAATGCCGGAAATCGTGCCGGGTTGGTATGCTTTAGAACAGAAGCGAATAACTATTTTTTGGGTGTAAACTTCGAGCACGGTGAGTTAATAGCTTTTGTGGAAAAAACCACTATTCGGCAGGGGACTCCTGAAAAAAAGCGGCTGGCAATGAAGAAGACAGGGCTGGGAGCTGATGATTCCATATTACTTCGGGTTGAAGGGAATGGAGCATTTCTCGATTTTTCAATTTCAGAAGATCACCAAAATTGGGAGCCTTTGGCAGAAGGTCAGGATGCCACCTATTTGAGTACTGCAACGGCCGGTGGCTTTGTGGGAACTTACATTGGGATGTATGCAGAAGGAAACGAATAGCCGGATTTAAAAGAACTGAGGGGGCTGATTTTCGACAAATACGAAGATCAGCCCCCTCAATACATTTCAAGTAAATGAGTGCTTTGGCGGCAAGCATATCGTAGCAAGTGGTGCTTTATGGACAAACACTAACTACACCCTCCCTGTACCCGGGTAACCTTTTTTTGTACAGGTTTCTCCCGGGAAGCCAGATTTGCTTCAATTTCTTTCATCTTTTCTGCTGCCCGGCGTCTGAATAGTGCCACAGTTTGTTCCGATTTTGTGGGATTCTCCGGTATATTGATTTCTCCATAAAAAGTGTTTCTGAAATCCTCGGCAGTTACATCAAGTGCCAGACTGGTTGTATTCCCGTGATAACGGGCAACCAGACAGGCCTTTTTTGCCTGTGCCGGGGAGGCTCCATAGAAAACGTTGGTCTGAATGCGTTGATTGAGTAATTCCCGGTAGGCTGTGCTGTGCAAATCGTCCAACGGAATGTTGATGGCGGTGGCAATATGAAATTCTTCATATTCTTCGGGAGACCGAACGTCAATTACATTATAATGATAATAGTTGTTCATTAGCTCAAACGCTAGTTTGTCTGCATCAATCAGGTCGGGTTTGCACTCTCCTGCAGCTGCGCGAGCTTCCAGTTTCTCCATAGTAAATTCCTTTCGCGAAGGAGTAATCATGATTAAAAGAACCACGGCCAGTGGAATGGCTGCGGCAATGGTCTTCTTTTTCCAGTTACCACTAAGGATGTGGACCGGTTTTTTGTTGACCTTATCCTCAATCATGCCTGTTGCAACGAAAGCAAAGATAGCAACAGCCGTCAGAATCAGTGCAAAGGTGATTCTCTCTATGCCAAGCACGTCATAAAAAAGTAACGGACCCTGATTTCCGGCCAGATAAAAGTCTTCGAGCAGAGGAAATACTTCTCCAAAGGCAAAAATGCCAATGGTGGCTCCTCCAATGAATGCCCAACCATCCAACTTCCCTATGGCTGCCGCTGCAGCACTGGTTCCGGGGCAAAAACCTCCGATGATGAATCCTGCCCCCATAATTATTCCTCCGGTGATGGCAGATGGGAGAAATGTAGGGTTCACAAAAATGATATCGGTATTGAGCATTTCCAGGTGGGAGAGCAGAACCACTCCAATCATCGCTGTAACGCCTGCAGTGAAGAATACTTTAAGTACAGTGAAGTCGTATCCGTAAAACAGACCTACCAGTTTGCGTGTGCTCGAAAAGCCGGCCTGTTCCAGGGCAAATCCAAATCCCAGCCCCACAATGAGAGCAACGAGATAGTTATATTCCGGAGATATTATTTCAGGTATTAATGGTGCCATTTTTAACAATTTATCGGGTTATCCATAATTTTCTGAAGAACCATGCCAATGCGTAGGCGCCGCCAAAGATTGCAAACATGGTGATGATGCCACCAAATGACATAACTGCCATTCCGCTGAGGGCTGATCCACTGGTGCAGCCGCGTCCCAGCTGACTGCCGAAGCCAAATAGCATTCCGCCGATGATGGCACCAATGATTCGTGTGGTGTTGGTTACACCGGGGCCTTTTTCAAGTTTAAGTCCAAGACGTCCGGACAGAGCCCCGCTTAGAAAGGCACCTATCAGCACTCCAAGCATCTCAAAAACCAGCCATGATTTCATGGGGCCATCAGGATGATCTGCTGCATAATCCTGATAATAGGCTGTTGACTCGTAGTGATCAGGGGAAGTTGCCTTGACAGTGGTTACAGCCACGCTTTTCATTGCCCCGCTGGCACCGAGTCCCCGACCTGTTATGTAGATGGTCGCCAACAATACAAACCCCAGGAGGACACCCGCCAGATAGGGGTTCATGAATTTGTTCTTCTGATCCATATTACTCTTCTTTTTTATTTTCATCTTTCAATGGTTGTTCCGAATCATCTTCCAGATCTTCATATCCTGTGAGCATCGCCCTGATATTTGAAGTGGGCGTATGTCCGGTGGTGGTCATGTAAACATGCACAATGGCAAACATAATGATCAGATAAGCGCCTAATGTGTGCAGAAAAGCAACAATTTCCAGAGGAATGTCGCTGACAATAACCATATTGTTGGCATCTATGGTGCGATAGAACATATAAACGATGCCTGTGATTACCAGTAATGGAGCCATCACCAGTTTAAATCCCAAATAAGTCAGGGCCTGAAGTGGATTCAGCTTTTTACGAACTGATTTGCGCGTTGGGTGTGGTTCTCCTTTAAAGATTCCGACGGTGTAGTACCGAATCTGAGCCTGTAACTTTGAGAAGGTGGGTATGTACTGCCGCCATTCACCGGTGGTGAAATGCCAGAATATGGAGAATGCGATGAGAATCAACAGCATCCAGGCAGCTACGCGATGCGATTCAACGGCTTGTTCATATCCCAGGAAAGAAAAGCTTCCATGTACTTCGAAACCCGTAAGGGCCAGGAAGAAGATCAGTGCGGCCTGTGTCCAATGCCAGAACCGCTCGAATTTTTTATAGATATATACTTTTTGCATAATTTCCTGTAGCTTATTGATTGTAATTGGTGTTGATTTCTTCAGATTCGATCTCTTTGTTTCTGATGGCGGAAACAATGCGTCCCAGTCCGTGAAGAATGACTCCTGCCATGGCTGCAATAATCAATAATCTGCCAATGAAGTCAAGACCTGCATGTGAATCTCTTCCGGGCATATAGAAGTCGTTCAGACCGGCCAGACGGCTGTCGTCTCTGCTATGACACTCTTCGCAGGACAATGCCTCTTCTTTGGGAGCTACCATATGGTTTACAGGCCAGTACATTTCAGTGTTAACAAACTCGTGATTGCCGCTGTAGGGAAGTCCTACCCGTTTCATTCCGGCTTCAGCGGCCAGCTGCCAATCAAAGTCTTTCCAGTAGGCACTGTCGCCTTTCTCTGCCGCCCAAAGTTTAGGCTGAATCAGCATGTTGGTTTCCGGGTCATAGATCTGGTCTCCACGGTGGACTTTCACAGGATATATTTTCGATCTGTTGTCTGCTGCTGATCCCAATAATCGATTAATCTGTACCGGTATGCTGTCCACTTGATCACCAAGAACATAGTGAGTCGCATGTCCATTGAACCAATAATATTCCGGTTTTACATCCTTTTCCCAGCGGAATGATCCTTTGATAGACATATATGTTTCCGCGCCCGATGCTGTGTCGGTTACATGATAGGGCTGACCGTCTTTAAGTTTGCCGGCTTCAGACCAACGCCATTCCATTTTTGTTGGGTTCACTTTGGCGTAAGTTGGAATGTGACAGGTTTGACAAGCTACTTTGGCTGTGTGTAGGTCGAGCATCCTGTCCATATGAGGGGTGCTGGTGTGGCAATGATCACATGTTAGGCGGTTTTCGTCGCTGGAAGATACCGAATAAAGCTTGCCTTTTATGTTATGATTCTCCGCCGAATGGCAATCGACACAGGTCATATTCATCCCGTTGGCTGCCATGTGAACATCTACTTCCCGGGTGGTTGACAGAAGGGACTCTTCCAGGTCTCCGTGTTTTACGTTATTTCCTCCACCACTGTAAAAGTGACAGGCACCACAATTCATCCTCTGAGGGCGCCCTACACTCTGTGCCACTTGCGTAAGATTGACCGATCGATCCGGATAGCCGGCCATGGCAGAACCTTTCCGGTATTCTTCACTATTGTCGTGACAAACCATGCAGTCCACATTTCTGGCGTTGTCAAAATCGAACCGGTCGTTGGTCATCCCAAAACCAATATGGCAGGCAGCACAGGATTGCTCATTGGAACTGGCCCCGATGCAGTAGTTGTTTAATACATTGCTTTTGCCCATGCTTGCGATTCCACGATCTTCAACATAGGAAATACGCTCCCAGTTCCAGTGACTGGAGGCTATCACTTCTTTATGGCGCTGGTTGTGACATTCGATACAGGCCTCTGTTACTTCCTGTGGAGAATTGAAATCCTTTTGAAGTTCCTCAAAAAGAGAATGATCCACAGGAGATGTGGGCTTGATGGCATATTCCTGTTTCAGCTTCAACTCCCCCAGGTTCGGGAGTGGCGGGTCGTAAGCGATGTGAATCAAAATCAGGATGCCGATGGATGCCAAAATGATGGAAAAAACGACCTTCTTCATATTTTGTTTGCTGTTGGTTAAACTATTTTTTTTGTTACGTATAGTTGTTAATAAAGGTTTATTTGACGTGCCAGGTGTGTTGAGGTACTCTTTTTTTGGGCTTTAGATTTTTCTTTGCTGTTGCTGTTGCTATCTGTCTTTAAGATGTTTCGAATTTAGGAATGAATTCAGATATATAAAAATACAAATATCTGATATTAGTAATTTGTAACAAGATTGTTTCTAAATAGTGCCTGTCCATAAACTAAACGTTTTTCGCGTGTTTAAATTAGAAAGTTCAGATTCAAGGCGTGTGAAAAATTTAAACCGCAGTCCCGAAGTAGCTTTTGTAAGGTTTTTTGAACAAAAAAGCAACAAAAAGCACAATCGGGATGAGAATTTAGATTTTGAGCAACAACGCAGAAGTTGGACTTTATAGACAAACACTAAATAGAGTCCGTATAGAAACTAAGTATAGTTTGTTTTTAGTCATGTGTCTGGTCAAAAAGTGCCAATTGTAAGGCTTGCGAAGCGCCAAAAACGCAGTTTACTTGTGTAAATGAGTGTTTTGGCGGTAAGTATAATGCAGCAAGTGGTACTTTATGGACAGATACTAAATAGTGTTGTTGGATTTTTGTATGAAAGAAATCAGCGGATTAATTTTTTGGAATTGGATATCTGGTTTTGTAGGTTTGCTTATGTTGTTAAATAATAATGTTTTAAGAATTTTTATTCGGGTTTTTTTAATTAGATGAGGGCAATTCCCCGAATGGATGATTTTTTTCAGCTCTCTGTAAAACAGGTATTAATATGAGTTTTAAAAAGCAATTTGTAAGTTTATTTTTAACAGGATTTTTTTTGATTGGCGGAACTGCTGCTGCTCAGAATCAGATGATGCAAGAACAGGGGAAACAGTTACAAAAAAGTTACTCTGATGAGGAGGTTGATTTGTTTGCTGATGTTGTGGTGAAAGTAGTGCCGGTGCAGCAGGAAGCTGAACAGAAAATGGTGAAAAAAATTGAAGAAGGAGGCATGAAGCTGGACAATTTTAACAAAATAGCTCGCAATATGCAGCAGGGACAGCAACCTGAAGGCCTGGAAGATGCTGATATGGAAAAGTTTCAGAGTATCTCCCAGCAATTGCAGGCAATCCAGATGGAAACCCAGAAGAAAATGAATGAAATTATCTCAAATGCCGGAATTAGTCCTGCTTTGTATCAGGAGATGATCACAGCTTACAGCACCAACCCTGATGTAAAGAAAAAGGTGGATGAAAAATTGGCTGAACAGCAACAGCAGTAAGGAATGCTGACTTTTTATTAAAAGAATATTGCTAGAATTTCTTTTGATCAATAACAAAAAGCGCTTTCGGGAAGCCCCGAAGGCGCTTTTTTTACTAATCTGTAAATTTCAGGCAGGCCTCGACACCTGTTTTTTCTGTTTTCTGGTGCGTGATTGAGCAATAGAAATCATCTCCGTTTGTTGACCATTTTAGGATTGCTGTTTCGTTGTATTTGAATTCATTGCTAAAATGAATGTTCAGTGACTTGAGCCACCTTTCTGAAAGGAAACCGATGGCATCCATAATCCATTCCACATACCGGGTGTTGTTGACATGCTGATTGATGTCCAAATCGGAATAGGCTACTTTTCTCTCTGCTTCTGATTGTTGATCTCCTTCACAGGTGAATGGTTCGGGAAAGCTGCTGATGGCTTCCTTCCCGGGAGTGAAATCAATGTTTGCCAGTCTCTCTGCCGGTCTCACCGGTCGTTTCCGCAGGTAATCCACCATGATCCACGCAGAGGTGGCCCGAATGATGACTTTTCCCGAACCATCGGAGACTAAAAAATCTCTGGTGGTGTAAAGTTTTTGGGTTCCCCGGGGCCAGGTTTCTACAGTGATTTGTTCTTCCATTCCGGGCCATCGATCAGCTTCAATTTGCAGATGTGTAAGGGCCCAAAATACCTTTTCTTTCATCAGGTCGGAAAAGCCGACGCCCAATTCATCTGCATGATGGGCAGCCACTTCCTGAAAATGGCGCATCAGTGCAGCTGCCTCCAGACGACCTGAAGCACCTACATCAAAAGAAGATACGCTGATTTGCTCTTTCCAAATTTTTGAGGGCATAAGGGTTGCTATTTTAATGTGTTCTGAATCTTTTGAAGGACTTCATCTGCGATCTCTACACATCGACGGCAGGAAGCCTTGTTTATCATTCTGATATCTCTGCAAAAGGGGCTGCCTGTTTGCTGGCTGAATTTCTTAATGAGCTCGTCCGATGCTTCCGGATGGTTTCTTAGCAGGTAGATTGCTCCATGCAAGGCTCCGCAGTGTCCTTCCGGGGCACGACCCGATCCCATCTTTTTCATGGCCAGGATTTCTTCGGGGCTCCCGCCAAAATGCTTTACCATTGCCTGGGCACAGTTGTATCCGTATTCGGGATGATGGTAGTACCAGGCGGCACTCCGGGATTTTGCTTTTACAGAAACATCTCGCACCATAAATTGAAAATTTTCACTTTATCCTCGCCAAATTTTTGAAGAGCCTTCCGAACCTGATCCGGACTTTTCTCTTTTTTCAGGTCTTTCCCTTTGCTGTAAAAAGTATCGGCAAAACAGATGATTTGTTCTTCAATGCTGCGTGGCACCATGTCACGTTGAGGCAAAGGCAGTTGCTGATTTTTGATCTCCTTAACGGTCAGTCCTGTTCCGGTGTGTCTTTCACAAACCAGTGCATGTCGGGGAAGTCCTTCTTTTTCAAGGATCTCACGACCAAGGTATCCATGACAGATGTACGGGTATTGCCCATGACAACCAATGGATGGTGCATCGGTCATGAAAATTCCGATGTCATGGAGCATCGCAGCTTCTGAAATAAATGAATCATCCGCATGAAGCTCGGGATGATCCGACACTATTCTCAGGCATTTGTCCCGGACCAGTTGACTGTGGATAATCAGCAATTCACGTGCCGGGTGAATGGTAGAATAGTACTTATCAAAAATCTGAAGAATTGCTTCTTTTTCCCCCTCCATCTTTTTCTTTCCGTTTTTTGTATTGAGCCCTGTTTCGTAAGTAAACTAAGGTTTTCGAAATGTGCTTACAAGAAGTCGGCAAGTGCAAGGCTTGTGATGGCTGAAAAACAGGAGTTTACTTTTCGTAAATGACTGTTTTGAAGACAAGCATATCGTAGCAATTGTCGTTTTCTTGCAAGTACTACTTATGTCTTTCCTGAAGGACTTTTACCACATCCTCAATGCGATAATTCTTGGCGGTAAGTAACACCAGGGTGTGATAGGTGAGATCAGCCACCTCATTAAGGAAGAGATCATCGTTGTTGTCTTTGGCTTCAATGACAGTCTCCACAGCTTCTTCACCCACTTTTTGGGCTATTTTATTGATGCCCTTTTCAAACAGAGATGTGGTGTAAGAGCCTTCGGGCATGTCCTGCAGACGTTTGTCAATCAAATCTTGCAGGTGAACCAGAAAGTCAATGTTGCCTTTGTTAACTTCGGCAAAGCAGGTGTCGGTTCCAGTGTGACAGACAGGCCCTACAGGATTTGCTTTGATCAGTACGGTGTCGTTGTCACAATCAGGAGTGATGGAAACCACATTCAGGAAATTTCCTGATTCTTCTCCTTTGGTCCAAAGTCTGTCTTTGGTTCGGCTGTAAAAAGTCACTTTTCCTTCCTTCTGGGTTTTATTGAAAGCCTCTTCGTTCATAAAACCCAGCATCAGCACCACATTGGTTTGGGCATCTTGTACTATGGCGGGAATCAGTCCGTTCCCCAGTTTTGAAAAATCTAATTGCATGATATGTCGTTTGTGTTTTTACATAATTATCTGAGGACAAAGATAATAATTTGTCCGGCATGGCTTGCAGGTTAGCGAATGGAGATGCCTTCATTTTTCAGATAGGCTTTCAATTCGGGTATGGGTATTTCATTAAAGTGGAAAATGCTGGCTGCCAAACCGGCATCGGCTTTTCCTTTGGTGAATACATCTTTAAAATGTTCTTTGGCACCGGCACCGCCCGAAGCAATGATGGGAATGCCTCGCTCATCCGAGAGCCTGGCAAGTGCTTCATTGGCAAACCCCTGTTTTACACCGTCGTGATCCATGCTGGTGAACAGGATTTCGCCGGCACCTCTTTCTTCGGCCTCTCTGGCCCAGCTGAAGAGCCGTTTTTCTGTAGGAATACGACCTCCGTTAACAGTTACTGTCCAGTCGTCTCCGGCAATTTGTTTGGCATCAATGGCCACCACCACAAACTGGCTTCCAAAATGCTGTGCCATATCGCTAATCAACTGCGGATTCCTGACTGCCGAGGAGTTGATGGATATCTTGTCTGCTCCTGCGCTCAGCAGTGCGTCGGCATCACTTAACTCACTAATGCCGCCTCCAACCGTAAATGGGATGTTGATGTGCTGGGCAATTCTCTTTACCAGATCCACAAATGTTTTCCGCTTCTCGTGACTGGCGGTGATGTCCAGAAATACCAGTTCGTCTGCTCCCTGTTGTGCGTAGAGGGCGCCCAGTTCCACCGGATCACCGACCTCTTTTATGTCCAGAAATTTAACGCCTTTCACCGTCTGTCCGTTGCGGATGTCGAGGCATGGTATGATTCTTTTTGCGAGCATGATATAGTGAATAGTTTTTAGTCAGTAGTTTCAATTGTATTATATTTAGGTTTAAAGGGATTCTTTGAGTTTACGAATCAGGGCAGAAAGCATTTTTGCGATTTCCACACTGTCATGATCAAAATTATCGTATTCCTTTTTTTTAATATAGGCCTGTCTGTAGCATATCTCCATTTGTGTTTGTAGCTCATAAAGTGAGCCCATTGATATTTGCAGAAATCTAATGAAATCTCTTGTTTGATTTCGACCATACCCTTCTGCGATGTTGCTTGGAACGGATACAACACTCCTTTGCATTTGTGAAATTAACCCGAAATTTTCAATTTGAGGGAGCTTTTTAATGCTGGAATAGGCAGCAACTGTGAGATTCATTGATTTTTGCCAAACCAATAGATCTTTAAATGAATTGAATTTTTTCATGATGTTTTGAGTTAAGTGTTAATTATATAATTCTTTCACCAGAGAAAATGGTATTTTCTATTTTCTACTGGCTATTCCCTAATGACTCCTGACTACCCTCTACTCCTCCTCTCAATCTCTTCCATCTTAATTCTACCCTCATAAATGGCTTTTCCGAAAATCACTGCTGGCACACCTGCTTCCTCCAGTTCATCGATATCTTTCATACTGCTGACGCCACCGCTGGCGATGAGGTACAGATCCGGGAAATTGGCCAGTATCTCCTTGTATAATTCTGTTGACGGGCCTTCAAGCATTCCATCTTTGCTGATGTCGGTACAAATGGTTTGGGTCACTCCTTTGCTGATGTATTCTTTCAGGAAATCCATCAGGTCAAGTTCGGAGGTCTCCAGCCAGCCGGAAGTGGCAATTTTCCGATCTTTGGCATCGGAACCGAGGATGATTTTTTCAGGACCGTGTGTGGTAAGCCACTGCAAAAACTCGTCAGGGTTTTTTACGGCGATGCTTCCCCCGGTAACCATTTGGGCGCCGCTTTCGAAGGCAATGCGCAGATCTTCGTTTGTTTTCAGCCCGCCACCGAAGTCAATGGTCAGTCCCGTTCTCCCGGCGATGGTCTCAAGGGCTTTGTAGTTGACGATGTGTCCTGCTTTTGCTCCATCCAGATCTACCAGATGAAGTCGCTTGATCCCGTTGTCCTCAAATTGTCTGGCCACCTCCAGCGGATGTTCATTGTACGTTTTCTGTGTGCTGTAATCCCCTTTGCTGAGTCTTACACATTTTCCTCCGATGATGTCTATCGCGGGTATTAATTCGATTGATTGCATTTACTGAAAGTATGATTTCTAAATTCTAACCTCTAACTTCTAACTTCTAACATCTAGCCTCTATCTCCGCCCCTACATTTCTAAGAAATTCCTGAGTATCTGCTCTCCGGCCTTGCTGCTTTTCTCCGGGTGAAACTGGGTGGCGTAGAAATTGTCTTTTCGAAGGGCTGCACTAAAGGGATGGATGTAATTGCTTTCTGCAGCAGTGTCGGGACCGGTAGCCACATAAAAACTATGAACAAAATAGACATATTCGTTTTCCAGTTCTTTATTGAACAGGGGCTCCCTGACATTGGTAAGCTGGTTCCAGCCCATGTGGGGGATTTTTATGTTTCCGGAGTCCTTTGGCGGGGCTATAAACTTCTTTACTTTTTCATCGAAGATGCCCAGGCAGGGTGTGTCGCCCTCTTCGGAGTGGCTACACATCAACTGCATTCCCAGGCAGATTCCCAGTACCGGTTGCTTCAGCGATGGAATCAGTTGATCCAGCCCCTCGCTTTTCAGGTAAGCCATCGTTGTACTGGCTTCCCCCACACCCGGAAAAATAACCTTGTCAGCGTTGCGGATGGCATCATGGTCGGCAGTGATTTCTGCCTGATATCCCAGGCGTTCCAAGGCAAAGCTAACTGATTGGATGTTACCGGCATTGTATTTTATAATTACAATCTTCATTATTTCATCAATTGGTCGATCTTTTCCACGAGGCCGGAGAATTCTTCCTCGTTAAAAAGGCGCGTTAGAAAAACAATTTTACCTTCACGGTCAATCAAAACATTTCGCGTTACTCCTGCCTTTTTTTCGGCGTAAAGCTGAAAAATCTCTGCCCCCGGATCCAATGCCAGAGGGTAGGAAATGCCTGTTTCTTTGGCAAACTTTTTCACGGTTTCAATAGGCTCATCCCGGTCAATGCCAATAACAACCAACCCTTTGTCCTTGTATGGCTGCCATATCTCACTTTCAATGTGAGGCATCTCTTTTCGACATACTCCGCACCAGCTGGCAGTAAATTGAAGCATTACTACTTTTCCCCGGTTTTCCTCCAGACGGAAAGTCTCCCCGTTTGCCAGAGTGGCTTCAAAAAGCGGTGCTTTATCGCCGATTTCAACGATGTAACCGCGGTTGTCGGTCTGGCTCTGACAACTTAACCCTGATATGATCATCACAATAAAAAGGAGGTGTTTTAATTTTATCATAGCGTTATATTTAATGCCTGTCTATAAACTAAGCAAATTTTGTTTTTAGAGCTGTTTCTGGTCAGAAAGTGCCAATTGCAAGGCTTGCGAAGCCGCCAAAAACGGAGTTTACTAATCGTAAATGAGTATTTTGGCGGCAAGCGTAACGACGCAAGTGGTACTTTATGGACAGAAACTCTTTAAGCAAAAACAACTGTTTTGTTGTTGTAAACCAATGTTTTTCTGTCCAGGTGAGCTTTTACGGCTCTTGAAAGAACGATTTTCTCAATGTCTTTCCCTTTTTGCACCAGACTTTCGACCGAATCATGGTGTGAAATCCGTATGATGTCCTGCTCTATGATAGGGCCGGCGTCCAAATCGGTGGTAACATAGTGGCTGGTGGCTCCGATGATTTTTACTCCGCGCGAATGGGCTGCGTGGTAGGGTTTAGCTCCTGCAAAGGCCGGAAGAAAAGAGTGGTGGATGTTGATGACTTTGTTGGGGAAATTGCTCACAAAATCAGACGAGAGAATTTGCATATACCTGGCCAAAACGATAAAATCCACCTTGTGCTCTTTCAATATCTCCAGCTCTTTCTGCTCTTGTTCTTTTTTGTTGTCTTTGGTTACGGCCACATGATAAAAAGGGATCTCGAAACGTTTGGCCACTTTCTCCATTTCCTGATGGTTGCTGATGATAACGGGGATGTTAACTTTCAGTTCACCGGCTTCGTAACGCGCCAGCAGGTCGTAAAGACAGTGAGAACTTTTGGAGACAAATATTCCCATCCGTGGAATTTGATCGGAAAACTTCAGATCCCAAACCATCTCCAGCGGTTTGCCCAAAAGCGGGCCAAACACGGTTCCGATATCGTCTCGTTCCAGCATGAACCCATCCAGTTCCCATTCTACACGCATGAAAAAACGGTTTTCTTCACGATTGGTATATTGATCCAACGCAACCACATTTCCTTTGTTTTGATGTATGAAATCAGTGACACGGGCTACAATGCCACCCTGGTCGGGGCAATGAATTCGTAATATTGCAGTTTGGTTTTTCAACATATTTGTAACTGTTTTGGCTACAAAAGTAATAAATTAAAAAGCGATCAGGGGCTCCATACCTTAGTTTGTTAATCGAGCTAACTGAAAAGTCTCACTTCTCTCATCTTGCTTCTCATTCCTCATCAGCCCAACCCATATTACTTTGTGCTCTTTCCCGTTTTCAGGGTCTCAATGAATTGGATAATTCCCTCCTCATCATCTCCACTTTGTTCCAGGTGTTTGATAAAGGCGCTTCCTACGATTGCCCCATGGGCATACTGGCACACATTTTTATAGGTCTCGTGGTTGCTGATGCCAAAGCCCACCATTCGCGGAGTGTTTAGCTCCATGGCATTGACCCGCTCAAAGTATTCAATTTGTTGAGTGGATAGACCGTCACGGGCCCCTGTTACAGCCGCTGAGGAAACCATATAAATAAAGGAGGTGGATGCGCTGTCAAGTTTTTTGATGCGTTCTTCGGGAGTTTGCGGCGTTATCAGGAAAATATTGCTGAGTTCATTAGAGGTGAACAGTTCCTGAAACTCTTCCACATAGGTTTCATAAGGAAGATCCGGCAGAATAAGCCCGCTGACATTGTTCTTCTGGCATTCTTCCACAAATTGTTCAGGGCCGAATTTGAGTACCGGGTTGAGGTATCCCATTAATATGATGGGAATAGATACTTCTCCCTGAATATCCGCTAACTGGTCAAATAATTTTTTGAGTGTCATTCCGTTTTGGAGCGCAATAGTACTGCTGTTCTGAATTACCGGACCGTCAGCCAAAGGGTCGGAGTAGGGCATTCCAATTTCCACGAAGTCCACTCCGGCTTTTTCGAGCGATTTCAGCACTTTAACGGTGCTGTCGATATGGGGGAATCCTGCTGTAAAATAGACCGATAACAGGTCTTTTTTGTGTTGGAGCAGGGACTGTAATTTTTCCATTGTGTATTTTTCTTTTTGTTTTTTAGGGAATTGTTGGTTTAAGAAGTTTGCATTATCTCCGTTTGATTTCTCAAATCAGGTCAGGTTAACTTCAGGCGCTCCATATAGGTTTTCATATCCTTGTCGCCGCGTCCCGAAACGGTAACAACCACATTTTCGCCCGATTTTAGATCCAGCTGGTTGAGTGCTGCCAATGCATGGGCAGATTCCAGAGCGGGGATGATGCCTTCCTTTTGGGTAAGTTGAAGAGCTGCATCCAGTGCTTCCTGATCCGTAACTGCAAGGTATTTGGCCCTTCCGCTTTTTGCCAGCCAGGCGTGTAATGGACCGATGCCGGGATAATCCAGTCCTGCAGAAATGCTGTATGGTTCGGTAATCTGACCATCATCGGTTTGCATCAGGTTGGTCATACTTCCATGGATGACACCTGTTTCGCCCATGGCAATGGAGGCAGCTGTTTTGCCGGATGTCAGTCCTTCTCCGGCGGCTTCAGCCCCGATGAGTTGCACTTCCGGCTCGTCCAGAAAGTGATAAAACGATCCGGCAGCGTTGGATCCTCCACCTACGCAGGCTACCACATAGTCGGGATTGCTGTTGCCGGTTTTGTTTCTCATTTGCCATTGTATCTCCCCGCTGATGACCGACTGCAGTCTTGCTACCATGTCGGGGTAGGGATGAGGCCCAACCACCGAGCCGATGAGGTAAAACGTATCCAGCGGATTGGCTATCCAGTCGCGTAAAGCTTCATTGGTGGCATCTTTGAGTGTGCGACTTCCCGATATGGCAGGGCGGACATCGGCTCCCAGCATTTTCATCCTTGCGACATTGGGGGCCTGTCGCTCTATATCGGTTTCGCCCATATACACCACGCATTCGAGTCCCATCAAGGCACAAACGGTAGCTGTTGCTACTCCATGCTGGCCGGCCCCGGTTTCTGCGATGATGCGTTTTTTCCCCATCTCATTGGCCAGCAAAATCTGACCGATGGTGTTGTTGACTTTGTGACTGCCTGTGTGGTTGAGATCTTCTCTTTTAAGCCAGATGTTACAGCCATAATGGTCGGATAACCGGTCGGCGTGATAGAGCGGAGACGGGCGCCCTGCATAATCTTCAAGTAGTGTTTTAAAGTCTTTTCGGAACGATTCCGAATTCATGATTCTCAGGTAATTTTCTTTGAGGTTCTCGATGTTGGGGATGAGCATCTCGGGGATGTATGCTCCTCCAAAGGGGCCATAGAAGCCTCGTTCGTCGGGTTGAAATGAAGTTGACATATGTTTTGTATTATTTTCTTATTGTTGGCGAATGGTTTTGATAAATTTTTCTACTGAGGCAATCTCTTTAAAACCCGGAGCCGTTTCAAATTTACTGTTAATATCCAGTGCGTAAGGCTCGATGGGGCATTCTTTCAGAATTCCGGAAGCATCTTCGGCTTCAATACCACCACTTAAGAAGAATGGACGCGAGAGAAGGATTCCTTCCAGGATTGACCAGTCAAACTTCTTGCCGCTTCCTCCGTACCGGGCCGTAGGGGTATCAAACAGGAAGAAGTCGCAAGCCTCCCGGTATTGGTTGGTTGCATTTAGGTCAGATTGTTTCTTTAAAGAGAATGCTTTTATGACCTCCAGACCGTTTTCTCTTAACTCTTTGCAAAGATCCGGGGATTCGTTTCCATGCAGCTGAGCGGTGGATAGATTGAATTTCAGAGAGGTCTCTTTGATCTCATTCAAGGTTGCATTGACAAAAACACCTGTTTTATGGATCTTGTCAGGAAGCAGACGGGTGGTTTCAGGATTTAAAATATTTCCGGCGAAACGAGGCGATTTAGGATAGAAGATGAATCCCATATAATCGGGGTCCAACATAGCCACATCCAGAATGTTCTGATGATCACGCATTCCGCAGACTTTTATTTTTATCTTGTTTTGCATGAGTGTTGTTCTTTTCTCTGCTTACAACTGAGTGACACTTTTTCCGGTAACTTCTGCTTTTAAATCAGCACAAGCCTTTGCGGGATCAGAATGCTTCATAAAGTATTCACCCATGAGGAATCCCTGAAAACCTGCGTTTTTCAGGAACAGGAAGTCGTCTGCTGAATGTATTCCGCTTTCAGCAATGGGAAGAATGTGTGAGGGAAGCAGTGATATCATGTTGGCGGCGTGTTGCAAATCCACCTCAAAGGTTTTAAGATTTCTGTTATTGATTCCTGCCATATCCACATAACTGTTAAGCATTTCTGCTTCACTTTCGTCGTGAAATTCCATCAAAACCTCAAGCCCAAGATAATTAGCCAATGATGCAAGGTCGGCAGCCTGTTGTTTCTCCAGAATGGCTGCAATCAGCAAGACAGCACTGGCTCCAATGGCTTTGGCTTCATATATTTGGTAGGGGTCAATGATGAACTCTTTGCGAATGATGGGGGTGTCGGTAAGATCCCGGGCCTGACTTAAATCATCATTGCTTCCACCAAAAAACTGAACATCGGTGAGTACCGAAATACCGGCGGCTCCTGCTTTTGCATAGCCCGGCACTATTTCTACCACCTTTGCACCTGCGTGTATGATCCCTTTGCTCGGCGATTGTCTTTTGAACTCGGTAATGACCGGAAAATCCTTTTTTTTGATCAGGTTTTCTTTTATGGAGGCTACAGGGGCTGTGAAGTGACGGTAATATTTTAATTCTTTTATTGAGACTTTGCTTTTGGCTGCAGCAACTTCTTCCTTTTTATTCGCTACTATTTTATCCAGAATGTTCATGATTATCAGGTGTTTGGGTTAAATGATTTCCAGAAGTTTCTTAAAGGTGGCTGCTGCCTTTCCTCCCTCAAGAGAATCGGTGGCTTTTTGCAGACATTGTTCAAAGGTTAATTGCTCATCCATTGTGTTGATGGCCAATGCGGCATTGGCGAGCACAGCATTTTTTTGCGCGGGGGTTCCTTCTCCGGCCATGACTTTCTTGAAAATGGAGGCTGATTCTTCCACCGTGTTTCCGCCGAAAATGTCTTCCGGACGATTGGGCGGTAAGTTGATGTCTTCCGATTTCAACAGTTTTTCGCCCTTGTGCGAAATTACTTTAAAAGCATCAGTCAAAGATACTTCATCGTATCCGTCGATGCTATGAACAATACTGAATTTTGTTGTTGATTGCTGGTAAATATACTGATAAATGCGTGCAAGCTCCAGACTGAACACTCCCACCAGTTGAAACTGCGGATGGGCAGGATTCACCATCGGGCCCAGCATATTGAAAAAGGTCTTAATTCCCAATTCTCTGCGGATAGGACCTACTGCTTTCATGGCAGGGTGGAACAACGGGGCGTGCAGGAAGCAAATGCCTGATTGGTCGATTTGGCGTTTCAACAATTCATTGTCATTGGTAAATTTATAGCCCAGATATTCCATGACATTGGAAGAGCCGCAGGCTGAACTGACACCTGTATTTCCGTGTTTGGCTACTTTGTAGCCAGCACCTGCCACTACCAATGATGCCAGCGTGGAAATGTTAAAGGTGTTTTTTCCGTCACCTCCGGTTCCACACATGTCGATGGTTTGGAAATCTGATAAATCAACGTGCTTGCATTGTTCCAGCAGTCCGTCCCGGAAGCCTGAGAGTTCTTCCACGGTTACAGGACGCATCATAAATACAGATAGAAAAGCTACTACTTCTGACTTGCTGTAATTCTCTCTGGTAATGTTGACCAGTACTTCTTTGGCCTCTGCTTTTGAGAGGGTATTATACTCGAAAAGTCTTTTTAATGTTGGTTGTAACATTGTTCAGGATGTTAAATTTTTAAAATTGGCATAAACGTTTAACGCATTCGTGATATTGCGAAGAGTATAAAGATTTTGATGGCTTCCTTTTTTGTGGTTTGAATGGATGGCTGATCAATCCACTCTTGAAATCGCATTATCCTTAGGTAACTATATATTTTTTAGATCAGATTTTTTCTATTCACTACTGACTAACAAACTACTCACTAAACTATCCTTCAATCCAGTTTTTAATCATTTGCTTTCCATGTTCGGTGAGTATGGATTCAGGATGAAACTGCACTGCTCTGACGTCATATTCTCTGTGGGTGATGGCCATAATTTGTCCCTGAATATCCCTGGCAGTGATGTTTAATTCTTTCGGAAGGTCTTTTTCATTGACCACCCATGAGTGGTATCTGCCACCCATAAATGTATCAGGCAGTGTGTTAAATAGCATCTCGTTGCGGTCGCATACACTGATGGGAGTAGCAATGCCGTGATAAACTTTCGGGAGGTTATAGATGGATCCTCCAAAAACTTCGGCTATGGCCTGGCATCCCAGGCAAACTCCAAAAATCGAATGGGTGGGGGCCAGATCTTTGATCAGAGACTTTAATATTCCTGCCTCATCGGGGATGCCAGGGCCCGGAGACAAAACAATCTTGTCGTAAGCCCTGGCTTCTTCAACGGTGATTTTATCATTGCGGAAAACATCCACCTGCTGGTCAGCCACCTCTTCCAGATAATGCACCAGATTGTAGGTGAATGAATCGTAGTTGTCTATAACGAGTATCTTCATTTTTTTCTTTTTTACTTGGGTTTAAACCAGGTCGTTAATAACTGTCTTTCTTTGTATGGTTAGGATCTGTCCTAAAAGTCCGGATTTTGTTCTGTAATGTTCAAGTTCGAGGCTTGCCACTTTTGAAAATCAAGGAGTTTACCTGAGTAAATGAGTGTTTTCGAAAGTGGCGTAACGATGAAATTGGACATTATATACAAAATCTGACTAGAATTCTGCAGCCATTTCGATGGCCTTCTTCAAAGCCCCCAGCTTATTATTTACTTCCTGAAGCTCCTTTTCTTCAACAGATTCGGAGACTACTCCCGCTCCTGCCTGATAAAAGAGAGTGTTGTCTTTGCTTAGGAATGACCGTATCATAATGGCTTGATTAAATGAGCCATCAAGGCCCAGTTTTCCGATGCAACCGCCATAATATCCCCGATTGTGAGGCTCATATTTGTCAATCAGTTGCATGGCTTTGTATTTAGGTGCTCCGGATAAGGTACCGGCCGGAAAGGTGTCAGCCATGACACGTGCCACGGCATTAGGGTCTCTTAATTTTCCGGTAACTTCAGATACCAGGTGGAGTACATGGCTGTAGTACTGAACTTCTTTGTATGTTTTTACTTTCACCTCGCGGCAATTACGGCCAAGGTCGTTGCGTGCCAGATCGACAAGCATTACGTGTTCGGCATTCTCTTTCGGATCCTGGCTAAGCTCTTCGGCCAGTTTCATATCCTTCAGGTCGTCTCCGGTACGTCTGAATGTTCCGGCAATGGGATTGATCGTGGCAAGTCCTTTTTCTATAACCAGCTGGCTTTCCGGAGAAGACCCCATCAAACGGTAATTGCCATAATCGAAATAGAAAAGATAAGGCGAGGGGTTGATGTGGCGCAATGCCCGGTAAACATTGAATTCATCGCCTTTGAAAGCTTGTGAGAACTGGCGCGACAGAACAATCTGAAAGACATCTCCCCGATAGCTGTGTTCTTTTCCTTTGGTTACCATCTCCATATATTGTTGCTCGTTCAGAGGTGACTGCTCATTTTCAATGGGGGTGAAATAAAAGGATGGCACCGAACGGTTTTTCAAAATCTCCAGGGTGTCATTTAAAGACGATTCCTGACCGGGAAGGAGATGTTCCACCAGGTAAAGCTGGTTGGTGAAATGATTAAAGGCAATCACCGATTGGTAGAGGTGATAGCGGATATCGGGAATGGAGTGGGGAGCATCCGTGTTAACATTGAGTGTGATGTCTTCAAAATAACGGATGGCATCATAGGAGGTATAGCCATAAAGACCGGAAGCGGGAACCGGGCACTCTTTTTGTTCCGTTTCCGGGATGTCAAAACTGTCGATAAATTCCTGCATTATCTGCGGTACAGATTTCTGGCCCGGTAACTTGATCTCCGATTTATTCCCGTCAGGAAAGCGGGTCTTTACGGTTTCTTTGTCCACGATAAAATCGGCGATGGGGTTGAAGCAGATGAAGGAGAGGGAATTGTTTCCGCTGTGATAGTCTGAACTTTCCAGCAGAATGGTGTTGGGGAACAGATCACGTAGTTTCAGGTAAATGCTTACCGGAGTTACTACATCGCCCACGTGGGCCGGAATACGACTGCATGAGAGGTTTAATTTTTGCTTTTTCATAGGTATCGGTTGTTTTTCTGTTTTCAGTGTTGAGATAAAAAAAAGGCTCACCGGGATTTCCGGTAAGCCTTTCTGTATTATGCTTTTGTTACAAATTTGAGCATGAAGACACCACCTTAATCCCTCTGAGGAAAAAAGAAATGACGCCACCACCAAATATTTGCAACTGAAATGTTCATGTTTTTTGTTAATTGCGGGGTTAGACCCACTATTTATGATATTTGTTATGTTTTTAGACTTTGCAAGTTTAGGGAATGATTTTTTAAAATGCAAAATTTTTATGAAAGTTTTTTATTTATCTCCACTTTATCTTCTTTACACTCTTTGTTTTATTTATATTATCCGGGAGGTTGTCAAGCACGGCCGACTTTATCTGATCAATCAATAATTGCCGGGTAAAGCTTTGGTGTACCACAATGCTCACTTCTCTTACCGGCTCTGGTACAGTGAACCTCCTGACAAACGGGCGGTCCGTCATTGAATCAACCGATAATTCTGGTACCAGGGTATATCCGATTCCTTTGCGCACCATTGCTTTAAGGGCTTCTATGCTTCCGCTTTCGTAATAAAACCCAAAGGCATTGTTGGTCTGATTGGCTTTGCCGCAAATGTCAAGTGTTTGATTGCGGAAACAATGTCCTTCTGTTAGAACCAGTACCTTTGCCGGATCCAAAAGGTTGTCCTCGATGAATTCATTGTGCATATAAGGATGGTCATAGGGGGCATAAAACAGGAACGGCTCATAAAAGAGAGGTATTTCCCTGATTTGTCTTTCCTCTGTCGGGGTAACCATTAAGCCTATGTCTATGCGGTCGTTGTGCAGTGCTTTGAGCAGCTGCTCCGATTCCAGCTCTTCGATTCGCAGGTGCGTATTTGGATTCTCGCTGATGAACTGTGGCAGGAAACGGGGGATAAGGTATGGTGCCAGCGTGGGAATGATGCCGAGACGGAATTCTCCTTCGATGCTTTTTTTTTCGTGACTGACATAATTGCGCAAATCTGAAATTTCCCGGAGGATCTGACGGGCCCGGATGATGATCTCTTCGCCTGCCGGAGTGGGTTCAATGGGTTTCCTGGACCGGTTAAATATTTGCACACCTATTTCATCTTCCATCTTGCGCACCTGCATGGTGAGCGTTGGTTGGGTGATGTGGCAGCTTTCGGCGGCATCGACAAAATGACGATGATCGTCAAGGGCCACAATATATTCCAGTTGTTGGATATTCATATTTTGCGTTTTTAAGAGGCAAAAGATATAAAAAAAACGGGAATCCTTTCCGGGATGCCCGTTTTGTGGTATTTTATAGACAGTTTTAACAATTAAAAGATGTCTTTCATTTTACTGAAAAAACCATTCTGCTCATTACCTGCTTTGGGCGTGAAAGAATCTGATTCTTTAAGTTTTTCCAATGTTTTCTTCTCCTCTTTGGATACATCCGAGGGAATCCACACATTGACACGCACCAGCAAATCACCGCGGTGATAACTGTTTACTTCGGGTAATCCTTTTCCCCGCAAACGAAGAATTTTTCCGGGTTGAGTGCCTGGTTCAATTTTAACTTTCACTTTACTCTCCACCGTTGGAATCTCGGCAGGGGTACCCAATATTGCATCAGGAACACTCAGTTGCAAATGATATATCAGGTCACTGCCATCTCGAATCAACTCCGGATGTTTCTCTTCCTGAATAAGTACCAATAAATCTCCGTTGATTCCTCCCCGTCGGGCAGCATTTCCCTTTCCGGAAACAGAGAGCTGCATGCCTTCTTCCACTCCTGCGGGTATGTTGATGCTCACCACCTCTTCTGTTCTCAATACGCCATCGCCGTTACAATGTGCACATTTTTTGGTAATGGTTTTGCCTTCTCCGTTACAGGTGGGACAGGCAGAGCGTGTTTGCATCTGTCCGAGTATGGTGTTGGCAACCCGGGTTACCTGTCCGGATCCTCCACAGGTGGAGCAGTTGCTGTATGCTGTTCCTCCGTCTGCTCCGGTGCCGTTACAGTGGTCGCAGGATACGTATTTCTTGACTTTGATTTTTTTCTCAACACCGTTGGCAATCTCCTTCAGTGTCAATTTAACCTTCACCCGAAGGTTGGAGCCTTTGTTTACACGCTGTCCGCCACGTGAGGATCCGCCGAATCCGCCAAAACCACTGAATCCGCCAAAACCACCGCCGAAGATATCTCCAAAGTGTGAGAATATGTCGTCCATACTCATTCCGCCACCTCCGAAACCACCTCCGGAAGCACCGCCTACACCAGCGTGTCCAAATTGATCGTATCGTTGTCTTTTTTCTGCATTTCCAAGTACTTCGTAGGCTTCTGCCGCCTCCTTAAACTTATCTTCCGCCTCTTTGTCACCCGGATTTTTGTCGGGGTGAAATTTCAGCGCTTTCTTACGATAAGCCTTTTTTATCTCTTCAGCACTTGCACTTTTTGAAACCTCCAGTACTTCGTAATAGTCTCTTTTTGACATGATAATATTTTGGTTTTATTCTCCAACAACAACCTTTGGGTAACGAATTACTTTGTCGTTGAGTTTATAGCCTTTTTGAACACAGTCGATGATCTTTCCTTTCATATCTTCCGAAGGTGTCGGAATTTTAGTGATGGCCTCATGGACTTCACTGTCAAACTCCTCACTCTCGGTGGCAATCTCCACAACGCCTTGTTGTTTTAAGAATTCCTGAAATTTGTTGTATATCAGGTCTATGCCTTCTTTTACTGCATCGAGATCACTGGCTGTTCCCAGGTGTGCTCTGGCTCTGTCGAAATCATCAATAACAGGAAGGATGCCAGCAAGAATCCCTTCTCCTGCACTTTTGGACAGTTCCATCTTTTCCTTCAGCGTTCTTTTTCTGAAGTTATCGTATTCAGCAATGAGGCGGAGGTGTTTGTCATTCAAATCCTCAAGCTGCCTTTTTAGCAGAGTTTGCTCATCTTCGGCATCCTGCATTGCTTCTTCACACTTCCCTTCTGCTTTTATCTCTTCGGCTTCTTTTTCGTTGGCTTCAGTGGTTTCCTTTTCTTTTGTTTCTTCAGATTTGTTTTCTGAATTTTCCTGAGCCTCAGCCTGTTTTGTCTTTTCTTCAGTTGCTTTTTTTCTGCTCATATCTTGTTCTCTTTATTTTAATATTTGGCGCACAAAGGTATGCAATTTCTTTGCCATATCGAAAAGAGGGACATTTTGGCATAAAGGGAACCGTAAAAATGACAAAGACAGCAAAAAGCCGATGCCTTTTACTGTCCTTGAATCCCTGTAAATAATAAATGCGAAATAAGCTATTTGCTGAGTCGTGCCAATGTCTGGTCGATTTTTTGGATATTGTTGGTTACTGCCACAATACGTCCATCTCCGTCAACCAGATAGTTTTTCATTTGCTCTGCCACCTTAAAGTTTTTTGCCAGTTCTGATTCACGCCCCCGGAAATTACATATGTGATGCAATGCTTTCAGGTTGTCCTGAAGAATAACCTGATTCAGAGGTGTTTCAAATCTGTCCAGCGAAATACTCACAATAACAAGGTCTTTTCCATTAAGGAATTCCTGATTATTGTAGGTTTCAAGCATTTTTGTTTTCAATGGGTTTTCTACCCTTGATTGAGCATCATATGATGCCCAGAAGTCAATCAGAACCATTTTCCCCTTTAGGTCCTCGCTGTTGAATGGAGTCCCGTCAAGAAGTGGATGACTGATTTCGGGAACTTTATTTCCAATGTCAAGCCCAACGCGTGGTTCCGGGGAACCATTGATGAACGACAGAAATACGATTCCCGTAAGGGTGATGATTAATAGTAACTTGTTCTTCATAAGCATAGTCCTTTCCCGAATTGTTACTGCACAAAGTTTCAATAAATTATTCGGACTGGTCAAAGTTTTTAGATGAATACCATTAAAAGAGTGACCAGTGGTTTTATTTGCGCAACAAAACTATGCTGTAAAACATGAAAAATAGCAGGTTGTTTGTTTGGATTATTGGAGATAAATTATATCTTTAATGCGACAAGCAGCCAATATGTTGGTTATCAGTTTTTTATATTTGAGTTAAAAAGGTGTAAAAAAGACAAAATATAGGATCCTATTAAAGAAAAGTATCTTTAAATGCGTTTGATTTTTGCCCCCAGTTGGTTTAATCGCTGGTCTATTTGCTCATATCCGCGGTCTATTTGCTCAATGTTGTGAATGATACTTTTCCCTTTTGCTGACAAGGCAGCAATGAGAAGAGCCACTCCCGCGCGTATGTCTGGTGAGGTCATAACACTTGCCCGCAGCGGTGTTTCATGGTTCAGACCTATCACTGTTGCCCGGTGAGGATCACATAAAATAATCCGGGCCCCCATGTCGATAAGCTTATCTACAAAGAACAAACGGCTTTCAAACATTTTCTGGTGAATGAGAACGCTTCCGTTGGCCTGGGTGGCCACCACCAGGAAAACACTTAGGAGATCGGGTGTTAATCCCGGCCAGGGAGCATCTGAAATGGTCATTATAGAGCCATCGATGAAGGTTTCGATGGTGTATTTTTGTTTTGGAGGAATATAAATTTCATTTTTACTGATGTGCATGTTGATTCCCATGCGTCGGAATGCAAGGGGGATAATTCCCAGATGATCTGTGGCTGCATCCTTGATGGTTATTTCGCTTCCGGTCATCGCAGCAAGTCCGATAAAACTGCCAATTTCAATCATGTCCGGAAGAATGCGGTGCTTACATCCTTTAAGTGCTTTCACACCTTCAATGGTCAACAGGTTGGAGCCTACCCCGTTGATTTTAGCGCCCATAGAATTGAGCATTCGGCAAAGTTGCTGAATGTATGGTTCGCAGGCGGCATTGTAAATGACGGTTTTTCCCGGAGTTAAAACAGCTGCCATTATAATGTTGGCAGTACCGGTAACAGAGGCTTCGTCCAGGAGCATATATGATCCCTCCAGCTTTTCCGCATGGACGGTATAAAAGATGTCGTCGGAGTCGAAATTGAAAGTAGCTCCCAGTTTCTCAAAACCAAAAAAGTGGGTGTCCATACGGCGTCGCCCAATCTTATCACCTCCTGGTTTCGGGAAATAGGCTTTTCCAAAACGTGCCAGCAAGGGGCCCATTATCATAATGGATCCTCTCAGTGAAGCGGCTCTTTTTCTGAACTCTTTGGTCTTGAGATAGTCAAGTTTGATGTTCTCAGCTTTGAAACTGCATTTTTTGGCAGACAGACGATTTACTGTTACGCCTAAATCCTGCAGGAGGTCAATCAGGTTATTGACATCCAATATGTCCGGAAGATTGTCGATGATAACCTCATCTGGTGAAAGTAAAACGGCACAAATAACCTGAAGGGCTTCATTCTTTGCCCCCTGGGGGGTAATGTCGCCTTTTAATTGCAGTCCTCCCTGCACTTCGAAGCTGTTCATTGTTCTGGGTGATTTTAGGAAATGCTTTCCGGTAAGTAGTTCGTGTTTGTCTATAAAGTCCAACTTCTGCGTTGTTGCTCAAAATCTAAATCCTCATCCCGATTGTGCTTTTTGTTGGTTTTTTGTTCAAAAAACTTTACAAAAGCTACTTCGGGACTGCGGTTTATATTTTTCACACGCCTTGAATTTGAACTTTCTGGTTCAAACACGTGAAAAACGCTTAGCTTATGGACAGAGACTAGTTAATTGTTATTCTTTCGAATAAATTTTTTCCGTTGACGGTTGTGGTTGTTATTGTTGTTTGTGTCTTTGAATTCACGGAAATCATTGATTCTTGCTTCTCCTTCAATCTTGATTTTGCCATTGGAAAGGCGTTGGATATCGTTGAGAATCCGATCATCGGTGGCATTGTCTTTATTCCAGTTGGAAAGAGATTTTTTCATGTGATTGCCGATGAGCATGATGAGGTGTCTTTTCAGTGGGCCTTCTTCCATTTCAGAGGCTTCCTGTATCATTTCCTCAACGATGGTGCCGTAATGTTTGAAGGTCATTTTACCCTGATTGTAGGCTACAGGATCGGGTTTTGCCTGGAAGTTTTCCGGTGCAGGGAGGTCGTACGGATAATCAATGTCCAGTTTGAAGTCGGCCATGATGGCCAGGTGATCCCATAATTTATGCTTGAAATCACTGACATCACGCAGATGTGGAAATAAATTTCCCATCACAGCAATTATGGCTTTCGAAAATCGGGTTCTTTCTTCACGGTCCTCAATGGTAAGTGCATGATCTACCATTTTCTGAATATGACGTCCATATTCAGGCAAGACCAGTTTCTTTCGGCTTGAATTATAATCCATTAGTTGTTTAAAAAAATTATTTTTTGCTGAATAACGTAGCGTTTTTTATGCTTCAGCATGCTTGTTTTGAATAAGGTAAGATGTCCGTAGTAGTGTGTAAATGCACCCGGACACCGGGTTCACAAGAGGGTTGTTATTGATGCTAACTTTGTGAAAGCCGGATCTCCGACCATAAATTTTGAATATAAAATTGTTTGTTATAACGATAACTTCTCAAGTAAGTTTCAGGGTTTGCAAATATCGTATTTCATTGTTAAAAAAAACGAACTTGCAGGGAAAAATCTTCAAAAAATGATTGTCTGGTTTGAGATACGATCTTTTCAGTCGTAATCCTTTGAAGCTTAAATGTATTGCAAATCTAAGTGATTATTTTAAGTTTGGCAAATTTAAGCAATAATTGTTTTTGACCTGCATTTTTAAAAAACACAGTGGCTTTGATGTTTGGAGCGACTCCCTCCAGATGCAGAACTTTTCCCTGGCCGAAACGCTCGTGTTCTATTATTACGCCCGGCTGAATTTGGCTTTGTTCGCCCGGGGCGAGAGAATTAAAGCGCGATGGGGAATCATTGTTCTGGAGTGTTTTTCCGCTGAAATTAAATTTTTTCTTTTCCTGAGCGGAGTCATCTTTCAGGTTGAAACGCTTCTTTTTTGCAAACGACCCGGTTTCCTTACCTGTTGGTGCAAAGCTTCGTGATTCAGCAGGAATGTTCAGGTACTCCTGATTAATTTCGCCTAAAAACCTGCTGGGGCGGGCAAATGTTAATTCTCCGTATTTATATCTGTTTCGGGCACAGGTGAGGGTAACTCTCTCTTCTGCACGGGTAAGTGCTACGTAGAACAGGCGGCGTTCTTCTTCAATTCCTGGTTCAGTTGCTGAAGCCATCGACGACGGAAACAATCCTTCCTCCACACCAACGATATAAACATTTTTAAATTCCAGCCCTTTGGCTGCATGGATGGTCATTAATGTGACTTTATTTAGGTCGTCGGGTTTGTCATTGTCCTGATCGGTTAACAATGAAACTTCTTCCAGAAAATCAACCAGACTGTTGTTTTCTCCGCTCTCCTGCCTTTCATCTGAGAATTCACGAATGGCATTGAAGAGCTCTTCCAGGTTTTCAATGCGTGTTTGGTTCTCCTGCGATTTTTCCTGATGGAGCTCTTTCATGATACCACTCTGTGTGGCTATTTCATTGGTAAGATCAAAGGCGGACATATTGGGAGCCTGGCTCATAAAACCTGAGATTAATCGGGCAAAACTGCTTAGTTTCTTCAGGGTTCCGCTGTTAAATCCGGTGTTGGGCAGGGCAGGGTTGGTTATTACCTCCCAAAGACTCAGATTGTTCTGGTTTGCCAGATTTTCAATCTTTTCCATGGTCGTTTTCCCGATTCCCCTTGCGGGATAGTTGATTACCCGTTTGAGGGCTTCGCTGTCCCGTGGATTAACTGTAATTCTCAGGTAAGCCAGAAGGTCTTTTATCTCTTTGCGTTGGTAAAATGAAAGACCTCCGTATATTTTATAAGGCATGTTTTTCTTGCGGAGTGCTTCTTCAAATATCCGTGACTGTGCATTGGTCCGGTAGAGAATGGCAAAATCCTGATATTGGCACTGGTTCCTCAGGCGGGTGTCATTAATGTCGTTGATGACAATAAACCCTTCATCCACATCGGATTGTGCCTGAAACATATTAATCTTCTGGCCTTCTTCGTTCTGTGAATAGACCTCTTTTTTTATCTGCTTGTCGTTGTGCGCAATGATGCTGTTGGCTGCGTTTACAATATTTTGGGTGGAGCGGTAGTTCTGTTCCAGTTTAAAGAGCTGGTACCCCTGATAGTCGTTTCGGAAATTAAGGATGTTTTCAATTTTTGCTCCCCGAAAACTATAAATACTTTGAGCATCATCACCTACCACGCAGATGTTTTTATGCTTCTCTGCCAGCTTTCGGGTGATCAGGTATTGTGAAAAATTGGTGTCCTGATACTCATCAACTAAAATGTATTGAAAACGGGTTTGATATTTTTCCAGAACATCGGGGTTGTCACGAAACAGGATGTTGGTGTTGAGCAGCAAATCATCAAAATCCATGGCTCCTGCCTTTCGGCACTCTCTCATGTAACGTTGGTAAATTTCCGGCATTCTGAACAGACGGGCTGCTGCATCTGCACTTGTGCGCTGGGGGTCCCTGGCATAAACGGCCGGAATGATTAAGTCATTTTTTGCTGCGGAGATTCTGCCCAAAACCGTTCCGGGGCGGTAGGCTTTTTCTTTGTTGAGCCCCATTTCCTTGAGGATGCTGTTGATGAGACTTTTGGAATCAGCAGTGTCATAAATGGAGAAAGAGGAGGGATAACCCAGTTTTTCTGATTCGATGCGAAGTATTTTGGCAAAAACGGAGTGAAAGGTGCCCATCCATAGCTTGGAGGCTGTTTCCTGTCCTACAATTTGTCCGATTCGGTTTTTCATTTCCCTGGCTGCCTTGTTGGTAAAGGTCAATGCCAATACCGACCAGGGTGCTATGCCTTTCTCCAGCAGATAGGCGATTCTGTAGGTCAGTACCCGGGTTTTTCCCGATCCTGCTCCTGCAATGACCAGAGAAGGTCCTTCGGTGTTGATTACCGCTTTATGTTGTGCTTCGTTCAGCTGTTGTAAATAATTCTCCACGAAAAAACAGATTTCTTCGGTTTTTAATTTTCGGGTGTTAGTGGGCTACTTCGTTTGGTTTTCGGGTGTCAAAACAATGGTTAAGTTTTCGAATCCTGCTTCCTGAAAGGGGTTTTGTTGCCCCGCAGGTTTTAATTTCAGGTATTCCGGTTCGGCCGGGATGGAAATGGTCTGTTGCCACCAATGTGCATCGGACAGAGACTTGAGGTCAAAATAATCTTTGCTGCCCACCCGGTTGTAATTTTTAATCAGGAGGATGTTTTTTCCTTTTTTGAGGTCAAAAACCAGCTCTTTAATCAGCGGAGTGCCGGGGACATTATTGCGGCTCAGGAGTATTTCCTCCTGGTTGAACCAGACATGCATACCATCGTTGCCCGTTACGCGGTAACAATATTGTTGTTCATTCTCAGACTCTATTTCCACATAGTAATATCTGGTGGACATGGGAAGGGGGATGAGGTGCGAATCTTTTGTGTTTTTGAGATTGTGCCATGATGTGTTCAAAATTCTCAATCTGTTACTGCCATTGGGGTTTACGTGAACCTCCTTTAAATCTCCGTAGAAAATCTCCGAACGATAGATGTCTCCGGTTTGTATGGTGTCGTATTTGGAGCAAACCAGGCGGCTCTGTTTTCCGTTTAGGACGATTTGTTGTTCGCCATTTGCGGTTTCAACTGCAATTTCTTTTCCTTTCAGCGTTTGAAGGAACCGAAATTCTGCCTGCTGTGGATGCCCGGCGCTAAGGTGCCAGGTCAGAGCCGTTGAGGAAGGAATAGCCGTAATCTGATCCTGTTGTGTGATACCTGTGTGATGAAAAGCGTTGGTGTTATCCAATGTCAGCGTGTCTGCAGCGTTGATGCTGATGCCCCTTTCGGGTATCGGACGGATAGTCTCTTCAAATTCTGCCTCAATTACAGGAACTTCCATCGGATCGGCCATGGCAGGGGCTGTCCAGAGAATCTCATTTACGTTGCCTCTGTTCACGACTTCCAAAGGGATGCCACTACCCAGAAACCGGGCTGCTGTAATTTTATTGTTCAGTCCTGAAATTCTTATGGATGAAGAGGCAGGAACAGATTCCATAAAGAGGTAAAGCTTATTCTCTTTTCTGGTTATTTTGTAGTTGGAGGCTGCCGTTTTGAAAGGGCTTTCCATGGTCTCATATACTGCTTCCCTGTTTACCTTTATCCAACGTCCCAGGTTTTTGAGCACCTCTTCTTCTACTCCTTCTGTGGTTCCGTCTGCTTTGACTCCAATACTTAGTGAGTAATTTCCTCCGGATGATAATACCCGAATCATTTCTTTGACTTTCTTCTTTGCTATGGGCAGAGGATCCACCTCGGATTTGGTATCTTTGTATCCTCGTGTATCAGAGAATGCGGATGCAAGCATATTCCATGCAACATCCGGTGTTTTTGCGGGGAGCGAATTATACTCTGAGGCAACAAAATCTCCCATATCGTTGCCAATGCCATCGCTAATCAGGCATTCAGGTTGAAGTTTCTTTATCAGCTGCCGTAAGTCTCTGCTTTGTTCCGGGGTGTTTAATCCTGAATAAAGATATAGCTCGGATACCGAACCGTAATTGGTCAGCAATTCTTCTATACGTTTGAGATTGACATTATGATGTTCTTCTGTTACGGGAGTGTTGTGATTCTCCGACATTGGCATAGCAGCCGGCAGGTGCCAGTCGGTTAGAGAGTAACTGAGACTAAGCTTGATGTTGCCGGATTCACAGGCATCCGACATCTCTTTTACAAAATCTTTATTGGCCGGAGTGAAATCAACCGAATTGAAATCTGTTGTTTGGGTTTTAAATAAGCAAAATCCATCATGATGTTTGGCATCCAACACAATTCTTTTCATTCCGATGTCACGGGCAAGATTAACAATCTCGTTGGCATCCCATTTTTTAGGATCGAACTCACGTGCTTTTCGGGCATAATTTTCGGGAGTAATTCCTGCCAATGCACGGATATTCTCCGCTGCTCCGTCAATCGGTTGGTTTTCTGTTTTTCCCTCATAAAGTGAATAAACCCCAAAATAGACGAAAAGTGAGAGTTTGTCTTTTTTCCACTCTTCAAGGTTCTTTTTTGAAGATTCTGTGTTTATTTCTTCCGGCGATGGCTCTTTTTTTGTTGTTTTTTTCTTTTCAGGAGAGGAACAGGCAGCTATGATGATGACCAAAAGCATGGCTGCATAGCTTTGTGGTTTGTATATCAGGGGTTTGTTGTGCATAATAGACGTGGTTGTTTTTTTCGCTTTCAAATATAAGCATTCCTGTGTGATGGTACATGAAACTGTTCTATAGATTTGAATTTTGGTGTTTTAATATTGCAATAGTCCGTTAAGTTTTTTCAAAGTTTTGGAAATTAAGCCTTTCGGTCTAAATGAATGTTTTTCATAAAATTCGGAATGCCAATGCTATACATCTTTTCTAATCTCTAATTTCTATAATCTAACGATCTATTAATATCAGATTCACAATTAATTTCTCTTTTCGTACGTTTTATTATTGTAATTTCGTCACTTATTCTAACGGTTAATGATTTTCAGAATGTTCTCAATTAGGTCTTTACTGTTGTTTTTTACTGTTTTTCTAATGGCTTCAGTCAGTGTTCGCGGACAGCTTTCTGCGGAGAATGCACTGGTGGCTCAAACAGAATATTCATCCGCTACTCCTAACGATCAGGTGTTTTGTTTTCCCGAAGGAAGTTTCATGTCAGTGCGGTTTGATTATGCCGGAAACAATCCTTCGTTTGCCTGGTTTCAGCATGACGTAACCGACAACAGTTGGGACAATCAACTGGCCAATTCAGGGAATCAGCTTACTGCCGGAACTCCCGGCGGATATCGGGTGGTTGTGGAAGATGAAGCCGGTGTGGTTGTTGCAGATGAAAGGTTTTGGGTTTACAACACTCAAAAAATAACAAATGTAGAGGCTGAGATCACTTATGATGATTGTTATGGTGTTGAAATGTCTGCCTCAGCAGATACCGTTCCTTTGATTTTCTACGATCCGATGGACGGAAGTTTTGGGGGCGTAAATTACAATCTTGCTTTTGAGTGGACTACTCTGCCCGAAGGTGACGGGTCGCAATCAGGAAGGACTGTCGAATTTGATGCTCCTTTTGAGGATCTATCCTACGTGGTTTCCGTTTCCGACCGCTTTGGGAATGTTCTTGAATCGACCATTGATTATTCTGCCATTGCTGTTGCTGCAGAATTTGAAGCCGATGTGAAAAAAGATACTGTTCCAAACGAACGCCATTCTGATGCGCAGGGGTCCGCTCCCATCGAAATCAAATTTAACGATCAATCGCAGGGGAAAGTAAATGCCTGGGAATGGACTTTTGGAAATTCGGGGCAGTCGGTTGAACAAAACCCGCTGTTTGTGTTTTCTTCAGCGGGAACCGACAGCGTATATTTGCGGGTAGTGAACCGCGACTCGGGCTGTGAGAGCCTCAGTGCTCCGTTTGTGGTAAGCGTATGGGAATCGGAACTGGAAGTGCCAAATGTTTTTACACCAAATGGAGATGGTATTAATGACCAATTCAGAGTGGCTTACAAATCTATTAAGAAGTTTGAAATGGTGGTTTTTAACCGTTGGGGCCGCCGGGTTTATGAGGGAAATGACCCTGCACGTGGCTGGGATGGTAAAATAGGTGGAACCATGGGGGCTCCGGGAGTATATTTTTACTATATACGAGGTGAAGGATACAATGATAATGAAGTGCACAGAAAAGAAGGCGCTGTTCACCTGATCAGGGGGAAATAGAGCAGGGAAGGCGGTCTGAAAAAATCAAAAAAACAAATACTAAAAGATGCAATTGGAAAAAAACAAAGAATTGATTCGAATAGGAGTATTTTATGATGGCAATTATTTCTTTCATGTAAGCAACTATTACAACTACGTACATTCAAAACATAGCCGGATCAGCATCTCCGGATTACATGATTTTATTCGCAATAAAGTGGCTTCGGTGGAATATGGCCCCATGGGGTTTGCGCATAGTCAGATTGTAGATGCGCATTATTTCAGAAGTCGCCCCGGTGCCGCAGAGGCCAGCCAGAAAGGGAATTTGCTTTATTACGACCGGGTATTTGATGATATTCTGATGTCAGAAGGTATTACCACGCACTATCTTCCTCAGAAAAGTAATGCAGGTGGCAACTCCCGATTCGACAAAAGTATTGATGTTTTACTGGCGCTTGAAGCTTTTGACCTGGCCTTTCACAACCGATTCGACGTAATCGTGCTTATAGCGTCTGACAGTGACTATGTGCCACTGGCGCGAAAACTTAATTCCCTCGGAGTGCGTATTATGCTGCTCTCCTGGGATTTTGATTATCGCGATGACTATGGAAATCACCGGGTGACACGCACTTCTCAGGACTTGTTGAATATGGTGACTTATCCGGTTTACATGGAGGAGATTATTAATGAGCCAAAGCCTGAGGAGATTCCACTGGTGGAAAGCCTTTTTGTGAATAAGGACTCGGGAGCTAAAAATGAGCAGCCCACTCCCGAACAAGAGGAGGAACCTCTGGGGGAGGATTATGAGGTGAGTACCATTTTATCTGTGAAATCGGGCTATGGTTTTATAAAGTATCCGCCACTTAATTTATTCTTCCATTATGAAGCAGTGGTCGGGTGTGATTTTAATGATCTCGAACCGGGCGATCAGGTGAAATTCAGAATTGTAACCAACGAAAAAGGGGATGATGTGGCGATGGATGTGGAATTGACCAGTCGCACTGCCTAAAATAAAAAGAGGCTGTCTTTGTGGGACAGCCTTTGAAAAATCAGCATTTGATAATAATTTCATCCAGTGCTCTTTTGGGCACATGGTGTGTTTGAGTTTCGTCTCTCCAGTATTTGATGTTGTCATCTTTCAGGTCTTCGATAACTACCTGTTCTCTTGGTTTGCCCAGAGCAATGACTTCAACAATTTTCAGATGCTTTGGGATCTCCAGTGCATTGGATAGTTTCAGCCTGTCCACCGAACCAATGATGCAGCCACCCAGATTTTGTTCAACAGCTCCCAAAAGTATGCTCTGTATGGCAATGCCGTCATCACAAAAATAATTATCTGAAATTTTTGTGTCATTGAGTACTACAATGTAAGCCGAGGGTCTTTCTCCTTTTACCGGGCCGTCCCAGTTGGGCAGGTAACCAGCCCAGGAAAGGTGCGGAAAGATTTTTGCATTGGTTTCAGCATCGCAGGAGATGAAATATTTGAGGGTTTGAGCGTTGCGGGCTGACGGGGATAGGCGGGCAAGGTCAACAAGGCCTTCCAGAATGTATTGAGGAATGCTTTCTTCTTCATAGAAACGACGATAACTTCTGTTTCGTCGGATTAAATCTTTCAGGTTGTTCATAGTGTTTGGTTAATTTGAAAAATCAACTCCGGCATTTTGTCCGGAGCTGATTGGTTTAAGTTGTTAGAATCTTTTTCCAACGATGTCCCAGTCCACACAATTCCAGAATTTCTGGATGTAATCGGGCCGCTTGTTTTGGTAATCGAGGTAATAGGCATGCTCCCACACATCACAGGTGAGGATGGGGGTAAGTCCGTTTCGAAGCGGGTTTCCGGCATTGCTCTCTTTTACAATCTCCAGTTTGCCATTGCTGTTTTTTACCAGCCATGCCCATCCTGAACCAAACAATGTGGCGGCAGCTTTGGCAAATTCTTCTTTGAATTGCTCAAACGATCCAAATGCTTCGTCAATGGCTTGTGCCAAAGGCCCCGTGGGCGCATTCCCTCCCTTGGGCGAGAAAGAAGAAAAATAAAAGGTGTGGTTCCAGACCTGGGCTCCGTTGTTGAAGATACCTCCATCGGCTTTTTTGATGATGGTCTCCAGATCGGCATTTTCAAATTCGGTTCCCGGCACCAGATTGTTCAGGTTGTTTACGTAGGCCTGATGGTGCTTGCCATAATGAAATTCCAGTGTTTTTTTTGAGATGTTTGGTTCCAAAGCATCCAAATCGTAAGGTAATTGAGGAAGTGAAAAGTTCATAGTGCTTATTTTATTTGTTAGTAATTTGTTTTCTTCATGATCGTCTGCTTTACATGAATACAGCAGGCTTTTAAAAAGCGAGATTTTTTCTTTCAATGGAATGCATAATGTTGTTGCGTTTTTAAAAGGCCAAAGGTCTTTAAGCAATAGCCCAGGGCAACGCCCTGGGAGTTGATGTATCTCTTACGTCCCTCCCATTATTGGTCGCGATGCGACCAATAATGGGAGGGGGATTTGTTACAATTTTCCCGGGGCGTTGCCCCAGACTATTGCTCTCAGGCTTTTAGCCTGTTTTCACCGTATCTTTCTTATATATCAGGTCGGTTAAATGCGTGATGCCTCGATGTGATCCAAATGTATGTCGATGCATGGATCATTCACCATTCTAACAAATATAATAAAAACTAAAGAATTATTTCTCTATTTTTTTCATCGTTTACGATGTTGTCCAAATCAGAATATTCGTTTCCTTTTGTTTCTGTATTTACCCGTGTTTTGTTGGTCAATGAGTGGATTGGACGATGCCTGACAGGGGACAGCAGGTCTTTGACCCCGGTTTCGCAGGCTGAAGTTTTGATTGAATTCAAAAATCAGGGAGAGTTCATGTGCTCCGGCAGAATTCCATCCCAGATTGCTGATGGTAATGTCGTAGCTGTATCCAAAACGGACGGCGCCATGACGGTACGACAGGGAAAGGACGATGGCATCCTGATTGAATTTGGATTCTGTGTCGTTGCCAAACACCGGAAGCCCCCGGTACCATAGTCCTATTTCCAGCGGGTCGTTGAACCAGTATGCACCAACATCTGCCTGGTTGAAATTTTGCTGATGCTGAATCCTGAAAGTTCCGCTGAAGGAACGGTCTCCTTTTATTCTTCGCCGCCTTTCTGTCCAGAAATTCACTCCTCCAAAGAATACATATTTCCGGGGAAGTTGCATTCTTTCTCCCAAAAAGGAGTAGTTGGGGGTTGCCAGGTGGTCGGCGGTCATGCCAACCCACATGAAGGGGCTGTAAAACAATACAGAGGAGGCAAAGTCAACATACTCTGCCTGTTCATTGGTTAGTTGATCCCACGAACCTGACGCACCTCCTCCTATTTGCTCATCGGCAAAGCGCAGTTTGCTGAAATCAATGGAGCGGTTTCCGTAGGCAAACTGAATGGCAGGAACTACCTGCCACTGATCTGTAATCTGTATGTTGTAAGAGTATTGAAGTGCTGCATGTGTGGTTGTTAATCCGGCACTTCCTGCTTTGTCTTGTATGAGTTGTATCCCCAAACCACTGTTGAATGAGTTGAAGTAGTTGTCGAAGGAGACGGCATAAGAGGAAAATGCTTTTTCTATTCCCGGCCACTGGTTCCTGTAATTCATGACCAGTCGCCCTCCATCGGTAGCCCCGGCAAAAGAGGGGCTCAGATACAGTGGTGATGCATAGAACTGAGAAAAATGAAGGTCCTGTGCAAAAGAGCCCGTCCCTGACAAGAGGAAAAGCATACTCCAAAGAGCGATATGTATTGGTTTGATTTTATGCATAACGGGGCCATCTCTTTATCTGAGCAGGGTTACATCTCCTGCTTTTTCAATTCGTTTTCCGTCACTCATGGTGGCTGTTACCCGCCAGATATAAACACCCTGAGGCGCCAGCTTATCACGGTAATAGCCGTCCCATCCGCGATTGATTTCGGTGGTTTCGAACAGTAGTTCTCCCCAACGGGAGAATATCTGGAGTTTGTATTCTACGATGCCTTTCTGCACAAATGGATAGAATACATGATTGGTTCGTTCGCCAAATTGGTACTGGCCACCTGTGGGGCCATTCTTGTTGGGGGTAAAAGCATTGGGGAAGTCAATTTCTCCGCCCTGTTCAGCTTTGACCGCATCCGGAATGGTAATTTCATCTGTGCATCCATCTGAATTCTCCACCCTTAGTGTAACATCGTAGCTGCCGGTGCTGGCATAGGAATGGGTGGGGGAAAATTCAACTGATGAATTGCCGTCTCCGAATGACCATTCCCAGAAATCGGCTCCCTGCGATTTATTTAGGAAGGTTACTTCGTCATCAGGAATGTAAACAACCTTGGGAACCGGCTCAAAGAGGGCTGTAGGGGTATTGTATATTTGAATGGTTACCTCTTCTGCAGTTATGGTTCCGCCCGGGCCATAGGCTGTGAGTCGAACCGGATAGGTGCCGGGTACCCGGTAGGTGTGTGTGGGCTCGTGCTCATTGGAGGACTGCCCATCACCAAATTCCCAAAGATAGGAGGTGGCATCAAGCGTGTTGTTGTAAAAGGAGACAGTCAGAGGTGGACATCCGCTTTCATCCTGCCCGTAGTCGATGGCGGGCATCATAGGAAGGATGGATATGATCTCTGATGTGGTGGCTTCACAAAAATCACTGTAGGCACGCAGGCTGATTTCATAATCTCCTGAGGCTTCGTATTGATGAGGTTCCGGACTGGTTGCTTCAGAAGTGGTGCCATCTCCAAAGGACCACAAATAATTCCATTGACCGGTCGTTGTATTGTTAACTGAAACAGTTCGGTCGGGCATCTGTTGTTCTGTCGGAGTCGCGGTAAAATCCGGCGAGGGAGTCGGATGCACGGTTATCATTGTCGCGGCCTCTTCAGGACATCCAAACGACGAGGTGCCTGTTACCGATATTTCGTAGCTGATATCTTCCTGATTGTTATTTACAAAAGTATGGGCGGTTTGATAGTTGCCTGTTTCGGTGCTCCCGTCACCAAAGTTCCAATAATAACTTTTTGCACCTGACTGTGTCAGTAGCTGGGATGTTAGCGGAGAACAGCCTTCTTCCGGTGTGGCTGTGAGCTCAATTTCACGGACGGGATAAACTGTAATGTATGTGAAATAGCTGTCTGTGCATCCGTAGTCGTTTTCAGCCGTCAGATTTACTCTGAAAGATTGAACATATGCTTCCTGGTTTGTGTAGGTGTGCGATGGGGTCTCTTCTTCACTGAAATCGCTCCCGTCTCCAAAATCCCAGGTGTAACCAGTGGCTCCTGAACTTTGATTGTTGAGTGTGACACTCATCGGTGAACATCCTGCAAGGTCGGAGGTCTCAAATAGGGCCTGAGGTATTGGATTGACCGTTATTTGATAGTCTTTTGTGTCGTTGCAGTTGTCTGCGGTTTTTGCTGTAAATGTGATGTCAAAAGTTTCAGGAGAATTGGTGGTCGTCCGGAAGATGTGAGTCGGGTTTTCCTGAGTACTTGCGGCTCCGTCGCCAAAATCCCATTCGTAGGTTTGGGCATTGACGGATGTGTTTTCAAAGGTTATTTCCAACGGAGAGCAGGCCTCGGTTGTAAATGGCGCCAGGCTGGCCTCTGCCTGTGGGAGGAAGTTGACTGTCTGCACAGCACTTCCGGTGCAGTTGTCTGCGGAGGTCTCAGTCCAGGTAAAGAGGTACTGTCCGGGGGTATCTGCGGCGACGGCTGTTGTTGGGGCGGATGCATCTGTAAATATTGCGCTTCCGGGGCCTGTAGTCATGCTCCAGCTGCCTGTTCCGAAATCCGGTATGGCTTCAAGGCTGGTGGACAATCCGCATACTTCTATGTCTTCACCTGCTGAAGGGGAAGGACTTTCGGAAAAGGTAACGGTTACAACATCAGTGGAAGTACAGCCGTTCAGGTCAATCTCCCGGGACAGTTCATAGACACCGTATGTGTCAGCAGTAATGGTGGCGTTGGTGGAAGAAGCATCATCAAATGAAATATTGCCCGGGCCTGATATTACCTGCCAGAGTCCGGTAGCTCCACTAACCTCATTGCTGTTGAGCTGATGGGTCAGAGAACAGAGTTGTTCATCCGGGCCTGCATCAGCCACGGGTTGTTCTTTGACAATGACACTGATGTCTGTTTGATCTGAGCAGCCCTTGTCGTCGATTACCGTGTAGGTATAGGTGAATGTTCCTGTTTCGGTGGAACTAAATTCCGGGTTTGCAGCATCTGTGGCTGAGAGTTTGTCGGTATCACTCCCGCTCCATGTATGACTTGTAAATACCGTGGAGCCTCCATCGGTAATAGGGCTAAGCTCTACGGTTTCACCGGCACAAACCTCAATGGGGTTGGGGTCGAAAACAATGGAAACCTCTTCAATGTCAATGGTGATGTTGGCCTGATTGCTGCAGCCGGTGTCATCGGTGACTGTTGCCGTGAGGTTGAAGCTTCCTGTATTGGTTGTGTTAAAGTCCGGATTGGTGATGTTGGTGGCACTAAGCGGGGCTGTGTCTCCCGTCCATTGGATAGAGTAGGGTGGAGTTCCTCCGCTTATGGCTGCGTTGAGTTGCAGATCCAGACCCGGACAGAGGTAGATAGAGGTGCCCGGTGTGATGTCGAGGGAAGGTGCCTCCCTTACTTCAATGTCAATACTTCCTGACGCTGAACAGCCATAGGCATTCGATATATTATAGGTAATGGTGTGCGTTCCCGGACCTGCCGCAACAGGGGTGAATTCACCAGTGGAGGGATCAACTCCTGGTCCCGACCAGGTTCCTCCGGGGGTGGCCGGCACCAGAGTATAAGGAGCATCGGTTTCACAAAAGGGTCCTGCAGGATCAACAGATCCGTCCGGGATGGCAACAATCAAAGCCATGGCAGTTGTTGTTACTGGTGGATTGTCGCCGTTTATTGGATCTCCCGGAGGGGTTGTGGGGTCCTCATTGTATGGGTTGCAGGTATTCCAGTTGCGAATGGTAACTTCAAACATATCTCCCACCTCGTAATAGTCGGGTATGTATATCTCTTCAGAAATAGAGGGAGGAGGGGCAGGGGCTTCAGCCGGTTCGGGATAATATTCCACCGAGCCACGGTGTGGCCAGGAGTATCCAACGCCACCAACTGTTGCATCGATTATGGAAGTTGAGCCTGTTCCATAAATCCATTGCGTCCATCGATTTTTATTATTTGGGGTGTCTTCTTCATCCGGCGGAGTACAATTCCATTGACTTACATCCGTGAAACGTACGCTTCCGTCGTTTCCAACGCAAATGGGAAAAACCACCGGGCTGATGTTTAATTCTCCTCCGTTTTCGTTGTCAATGTCCCATACAGTTGCCGTCTGGCCCTGTCCCGAGCTGGTACATAATACGCCATCAACCATTAAAAAGGCCTCTGCGTAGTAATTGCATCTGTCTCCGTTTTTAGGATATATATGTGTGGCACTTGCCTGCCAGTTACCAGTTGTGAGTTCTGATGCAGAAATGATTTCCGGATCTGAACCATCCCCCCAGTCGAAGTAAATGCTAACGTTTCCTGTCCCTCCATCATCTACTCCGCGGAACGTGACAATGCGTTCCACTGTCACCGGAGCACAACGTTTATTGAATATCCAATCATCGTTTTGTCCGTTGGAGTAGTCACAACTTTGCGCATAACCCATGTTTGCCGTTAACAGCCAGAATGCTGCGGCACCAAATAACCCTGTGAATATGTTTCTGTTCATATTTTTGAGTATGACCCTTTCACTCGCCTCTTAACTTCGTCTTGGCCCGATTTACAAATCAGGTTTACAACAAAATATGAATTTTATCAGACTAAGTCAATTGCTGACTTAATCGTGAGATGTGTCATTTTTTTTCTGACCTTATTTTGGAAAATTTACATAAGTCCTTCGCGGTTGGGTGGGGTTATATTGAAAATGAGGACTTATGTTTCACGACTTTTGACCCTGATGAGGTTTTTCTCCATCATGGTTGCGGTCCTTATCTCTTTAACGTATGATAAACAAATTCATTGCATCGGTTTTGCCTTACCTGCCAAAGAAATTTGTCTGGATCTTTTCAAGGCGCTATATATCAGGCAAAAAAATTGATGATGCTGTTGCTGCTTCACACAAACTTGCAAAGGAAGGAATCCGGGTAACCATTGATCACCTCGGGGAATATATCTCAGAAATCAGTCAGGCGGATGAGGTAAGAAAAGTCTATCTGGAAATGATTGATCGTTTTGAAAAGGAAGGGATTCAGGCTACTTATTCTCTGAAACCCTCCAGCTTCGGACTTCAGATCGATTTTGAAACGGGGTATAATTATGTGCGGGAGATTGTGGAAAAGGCCCGTTCTTATGGCTCATTTGTCCGCATTGATATGGAAGACAGCAGTTGCGTGGATGATGAACTGAAGCTGTATCAGAAACTTCATGATTTATTTCCGAAAAATGTGGGCATCGTGATACAGGCATATTTAAAGCGCACCCCTGAAGATCTGGAATTCCTTGCAGAATTGCATTCTCCCGAAAAGCCTGTCAATGTGCGTCTTTGTAAAGGGATTTATGTGGAGCCTGAAAATATAGCCATCAAAGACCGTAAAGAAATCAATGTCCACTTTCTGGATGCCCTTGATTTTCTATTTAAGAAAGGAATATTTGTGGGTATTGCCACTCACGACAGGGAGTTGACGGATGGTGCTCAGCAGTTGATTCAGCATTATTCTCTTAGCGATAAGGATTATGAGTTCCAGATGTTGTATGGTGTAACTCCGGAGTTGAGAAGGGAGCTTTTAACTGCAGGTCACCGGATGCGGGTTTATGTTCCTTTTGGTGAACAATGGTTTGGATATTCAACCAGGCGTTTGAAGGAAAATCCGCGCATGGCTTTTTATATCATTAAGGCATTGTTTTACAGAGGCTGAAGGCAATTGCCAGTTAACAATGATCAATGACCAATAATCAATGATTAATAATCAATGACCAATAATCAATGATCAATGATCAATGAAACGAGTCCCGAATGTTCGGGACGAGTTCCATCCGACCTTGAAAATAATTTTTATAAGGATGAATAGAGAGCATTAGCATTCTGGGGTCAAGCGTAGCAGCCTGCCCCGATTCTTCGGGGATGCAAATGGTACTTTATGGGCATACACTAATTGGTGTTTGTCCCTAAACTAAGCAAATTCTGTTTTTAGAGCTGTTTCTGGTCAGAAAGTGCCAATTGCTAGGCTTGCAAAGCCGCCAAAAACGGAGTTTACCAATCGTAAATGAGTATTTTGGCGGCGAGCGTAACGACGCAAGTGGTACTTTATGGACAGAAACCAATTAAAGGGTCGTTTCTCGTTTGAAACGACCCTTTACACACAGGAATTGTTGGGAGGAAATTAAAAAATGTCTCCACGTCAAAGATCTTCTTTTACCTGCTCTTCCATATTACCTCTGTGTTATCTGTATTTTAAATTCTTGTTGGCCCTACTTCTTCCATACAATCGTTCCACTTCGTGCTAACCAGGAGTGATGAAACAGTAGGCACGATGGCGGGCCTGCAGATAATCGGAGCTTTAAGAAAATAAATAATCCAAAAGGTAAATGAAAAGTCCTTCCTGGTTATTGATTTTGAATAAAAAAATATTGTTTTTCAATAAAAAATATTTGTTTTTCAATATTATTTTGTCTTATATTTGTTTATTGATAAACGATAAAACTCTGACTTATGAAAAATTTGTTTTTGAAGAAAGAAAAGGGCATGCTTAAAGGGGTTTTTTTTAAGAGAAAAATTACATTTCTTTCTGTTATTGCCGGTGTGCTTTATGTATGGATGCTTATTTTTCCTGTTTGGGATGAGTGGGAAGATGCTAAGTCAGGTTTTCTGCGTGGCTGGGGCGTTGAAGGGTATGAGAATCAGGAAGGCCTGGTAAGGGATTCTTTGTTTGAAGTTTTTTACGTAAGAGTTACCCCTGAAGAGAGTGTTATGTTCTTTCCGGAAAATATTCAATTAGAAGGAGGAGAAAATGTTGATTCTAGTTATTCGCTTATGAAAATAGCTTTGCCTGATGAGGTTGTGCGGAAAGCTAAAATAAATGCAATGGAGATTCTGCAAGGAATTATATCTTTAATCATGTTGGTGCTCTATCTTATGTTGCCTTTCCGTTTCTTTGGGTTGATTTCATACCTCCAAAACGGATATTTCTTTGATCGTAGAAATGTTCGGCTTATCCGGCAAATGAGTTGGATGATAATTGGGCTCTATTTGTGCGATTATTTGTTTAAGCATCTTTCCTGGAAAATTAATCTGACATTATTTGACTTGAAGGATTATGCTATAGTTCAAATTGCTTCAGATCCTCTTTGGTTGGTTATTGGGGTGGTTGCATTGCTCCTGGCTGAAGTTTTTGCACAAGGTGTTTTGCTTGAGGAGGAACGGAAATTAACAATCTAAAACGGAAGAAAGATGGCGATTATAGTGAATTTGGATGTGGTCATGGCTAAACGCAAAATTTCTCTGGGAGAACTGGCGAAGAGGATCGATATCACTCAGGCTAATCTCTCCATATTGAAAACGGGGAAAGCTAAGGCAATACGTTTTAGTACGCTTGAGGCTATATGTGAAGAGCTTGATTGTCAACCAGGTGATATATTGGAGTTTAGAGAGTGATGTTTTCGGGTTTAAAATGATTTTTGAACAAGTTGCATGTCAAGTTGGCTGGTTTTTAATTGCTTTTATGACAAGTCGGCACTCAGGGTGTCTTAATGCTGTCATTATTACAGATTTATGGCATTGGCATTTCCTTTGAAGTAGGTTGGACAGAAAACAAAAATTAAATGTCAAACCAAAAAATTAGGAGGATATAGTTATGACACTTGTAAGAAGATTTAACAACCAGGTACCCGACATCGCCAACATTTTTGACGATTTCTTTGGAGGTGATTTCTTTGGAGCACCCGTTCGTCAGGTACGCAAAACTTCTACTCCTGCTGTTAATGTAATGGAGAATGAAGATGAGTATGTAATTGAAGTTGCTGCTCCGGGTATGAAGAAAGACGATTTTAAAGTTGAGGTGAACAATGGCGTGCTGAGCATCTCTGCCGAAATGGAAGAGAAAGATGAGCAGAAGAATGAAGAGAAAGGCTATACCCGCCGCGAGTTTTGCTATTCATCATTTAACCGCTCATTTGCTATTCCCAAGAATGAGGTGGATGAAGGAAAAATTGATGCCTCTTACAAAGATGGTCTTCTGAAAATTAAATTGCAGAAGAGGGAAGAGATAAAACCGAAGCCTGCCCGTATGATTGAAATTAAATAACCAGGTTAAATTATTTTTGAGTGACTCTTTTTGATGGCTCCCTCTGTCGGCTTTTGCCGGCAGGGGGAGTTTTTTTGTGAATGGACTTTTGTCTCTTTGCGGGGTGCATTGCGATTAATAAAGAGAGTGGTTGTGCGGGAAAATTTCAGACCCGGGACGTTACTCTGAGCTATCGCTCTCAGGCTTTCAGTCTGTTTTCATCGCACCTGTCTTATGTATAAGGCAGGTTAAATTTCTCGCATAAAAAATGGGACTGTCTTTTGCGACAGCCCCATTTTGACGTACAAATAAATATTGATCGACAAATGGTTATTGGTATTCTTATTCTTTGAAGAGTTTATTCACTTCATCCCAGTTTACCACGCTCCAGAAAGCATCTATATACTCGGGACGCTTATTCTGGTATTTCAGGTAATAGGCGTGTTCCCAAACGTCCAGTCCGAGAATCGGAGTTCCTTTCAGGTCAGAAACGTCCATGAGTGGGTTGTCCTGGTTAGGTGTGCTTCCTACTTCAAGTGAACCGTCTTCTTTTTTAACCAGCCAGGCCCATCCTGAGCCGAAGCGGGTGGCTGCTGCATTGTTAAACGTCTCTTTAAAGTCATCAAAAGAACCGAATTTCTTCTCAATGGCCGCAAGTAATTCGCCTTCCGGCTTTCCGCCCGCATTTGGACCCATTACTTTCCAGAAAAGATTGTGGTTGAAAAAACCTCCACCATTGTTTCGCACTGCAGTTGAGTGTTTGGAAACATTGGACAGGATTTCTTCAATGCTCTTTCCTTCGAGGTCTGTGCCTTCAACGGCCGCATTCAGTTTTGTGGTATATCCGCCATGGTGTTTGGTATGGTGGATTTCCATGGTTTGGGCATCAATGTAAGGTTCTAATGCATCGTATGCATAATCGAGTTTTGGAAGTTCAAATGCCATAATGTTTAAGTTTTTATGATTAGACAATCAATTTATTTTCTCTTATTTCAGATAAACTTGTCCAAAATTAATGCTTATTTGGATTTATTCCAAATAAATGGGTTTAAAATTTGTTAAATGTTTTGTGGCGTGGCTTCGACAAAATAGTAAACCTGTGTGTGGGTGCTGGTGAGGCAATAAGTGAAAACGGGTTTTCAGTCGCTGGGGTTTGTTATCTTTGCACTCTTCAACTCGTTATCGAATGAAACGAATTGCCACAAGAGGAAATGTATAAGTTCCTTAATGCGAGTTCCATTGGGCCATTATAGACAAATTTTTTTCTAATGAACAAAGAAATACTCCGGCTTGCAGTACCAAATATCCTGACGAACCTCACGGTTCCGTTGCTTAGCATGGTTGATCTCTATCTGATGGGGCATCTCAATTCCACACTTTTTATGGGAGCCGTCGCATTGGGAGGGGTAATTTTTAATTTTGTCTATTGGGGATTTGCTTTTCTGCGCATGAGTATGAGTGGAGTGGCCGCCCAATCGTTTGGTCGGGGAAACCGACAGGAGATGGCGCTGGTTCTGCAGCGCGGGCTAATGGTGGCTTTTTCAGGGGCAGCTCTTTTATTGGTATTTCAGGGGCCTGTGGGTGATTTCAGTTTTTGGCTGCTGGAAGGTTCTGAGGAGGTAAAAGTTATTGCCCGGGACTATTATGCTATTCGAATATGGGCTGCGCCTGCAGCTATTTCACTGATGGTTTTTTATGGATGGTTTCTTGGAATGCAGAATGCTTTATATCCGATGTTGATCTCCGTGAGCGTGAATTTGCTGAATGTTTTGAGCAGTGTTGTGTTTGTGCAGGTATTGGGACTAAAAGCTGAAGGGGTGGCGCTTGGCTCAGTAATTGGTCAGTATGCCGGTCTTGTTATAGCGTTGATATTGTTTTTCAGAAAATATCAATGGGCCTGGCATTTTTTCACTTCGAGGTTGGAGCTTTTGCGCGTGGGATTTTCGAAGTTTATGAATGTGAGCGGGGATATTTTTATTCGTACCCTCAGTGTGATAGCTGTGTTTACTTTTTTTACATCGCGCTCCGCCGGTATTGGGGATGTTACCCTTGCAGCCAATAGTGCCTTGCTTCAGTTTGCTTTGTTGTTTTCTTATTTTTTGGATGGTTTTGCATTTGCAGCTGAGGCCATGGTAGGGCGCTGGTTTGGAGCCAACGACAAAAGAACCTTGAGAAAAACCATCGGGTTTCTTTTTTACTGGGGCTTTGGATTGGGAGCTTTGTTCACCGTGCTTTATGCAGTTGCCGGCGACCAGTTGCTTCACTTTTTTACCGATCAGCAAGAGGTTGTGGACAGGGGGAGTGATTTTCTATGGTGGGTTGTTTTTCTTCCTTTGGTAAGTTTTGCTTCTTATATCTGGGATGGGGTTTATATTGGAGCGACTGCCTCAGTTCCTATGCGCAACAGTATGGTCATTGCTGCCGCATGCTTCTTTTTTCTTCCATTTTTTGTGCTTTTCCCGTATTTGGGGAATCATGCCTTGTGGCTGGGGATGTTACTGTTTATGCTGGCGCGGGGGGTAATTCTTACCATTTTGTTTCCCCGGTTATTGAGGTGAAGTGTTATCCTTTTTTACCTCCTGTTCCTACCGTAAAAAAGTCTTTAAGCGATGGGAGAGGTGATTTTCTGGCTTCTTCCAGCGTCCCGTCAAAGCCAATAACGCCATCTTCCACAAAAAGTATCTTGTCGGCGATTCTCAGAATACTGGAGACTTCGTGAGTGACCATTACTACAGTCATTCCCAGTTGATCCCGTAGCTTCAGTATAAGTTCATCCAGTGCTGCCAGTGATACAGGGTCCAAACCCGCTCCCGGTTCATCACAGAAAAGGACGGGAGGATCCAGAATAATGGCTCTTGCAAGCGCTGCCCGCTTCAGCATTCCGCCGCTCAATTGTGAGGGGTACAGATAATAGGCGTCTTCCAGATTGACCAGGTTAAGTTTGGTTCTGACCATCTCTTCAATCAGTTGTGGGGGGAGGTCGGTGTGCTGTTCCAGAGGAAGTGCCACATTATCACCAACGGTAAGGGAGTTCAACAATGCTCCGTTTTGATAAAACACGCCCAGTTTGAGATAAAAATCAAGCTCATCTTTTTCTTTAAGGGTGGCAATGTCCTGGTCTAACAAATTGACAACACCGGCTTCTACAGGAAACAGCCCCAGTATGTGTTTGAGTATGGTACTTTTTCCTGAGCCACTGCCTCCGAGAATGACTGTTACATCTCCCTGTGTGATCGTAAAAGATACGTCTTTCAGCACTTCGCGGTCATCAAAGGTGACTTTCAGATGATTGATTTCTATTATCTTATTTTCTTTCATGTTGTTGTCTGTGAACTAATAAAACATCAGCCCAAGAATACTGTCAGCGATAATGACCAGGGTGATGGCGGCAACTACAGAGCTGGTTGTGGAGCGTCCGACTCCCTCTGCCCCCTCTTCTACTTTAAAACCAAAAAATGCCCCTGTTACCACAATGATCAAGGCGAATACGATGCTTTTTATCAAGCCGGTAAGAATGTCTTTCTGGTAGAGTGCTTCCGGCATCCGGTTGAAAAATATTTCCGGTGTGATGTCCAGATACAAATAGGCCGCGAGGGCGCCACCTGCAATGCCTGAGATGCTCGCCAGAATCGTCAGAAAAGGAAGGGTAATCAGACTTCCGTATATTTTTGGAATTACCACAAACCGGAGCGGATTGAGTCCCATGGTTTTCAGGGCATCCAGTTCTGAGGTCACTTTCATGGTGGCAATTTCTGCTGCAATGGCTGAGCCGCTCCTGCCCGCCACCAGAATAGCAGTAATCAGAGGCCCCATTTCGGCCATCATAGCAATTACCGTAAGGTCAACAATGTAAATGTTGGCACCAAAATTTCTTAATTGCGAGGAGGATTGCAATGCCAGTACCAGACCAATTATGAAAGCCATTGAAGCGACAATTGGCAATGCATTAACTCCGATTGACACGGCCTGATTGAGAAATTCACCTCTTCGTCGTTGTTTGCTGTTGAAGACATCTTTGACCGACCAGAACAATATGTCTGAAACGAGATAAAAGAAGGTGACGATATATTCATTAAAGATGTGAACTGCGCTGTCGCCCAAACGATAGAATAAGGGCTCCTTTTTTCCGGGAGCCACCGTTTTGTTTTCTACCGGTCGGAAGAGTTCAAGTTTGTTACTGATTTCTTCGGTTGTGTCTTCAATATTTAATGTAATGTTGTGTTGCTGAGCTGTTTTTTGTAATGAATGAAGCGCTAAGGCTCCGGCACTGTCCAGCCTGGTTACACCGGACAAGTTGAGCGAGAAGCCGGTGCCGGGATTCGAGCGGAAAAAGGTCTCCGCATCATGAAGGAAACCGGAACTGTTGTAGATGTTCAAGGGTCCGGAAACATAAATGGTACTTCCTTCAAGATTGAAATATTGCGATGTATGGATGTTTTTTTGCTTCACGCCCGGCTATTGATTTGACAAGGTTTCCTTTGTTTTTGATGCGAAAGCGGCCAGTTCTTCATGAAAAATAAGACTGATTTCTGAAGCCAGAAGGTTCAGGTCGCGTTCACGGAGTGGAGACTTCCTGTCGGCTGTATGTGTTAGTAAAATGGCATCGGTATCTACGTCAATGAGATCAAACTTCAGGTTCAGATGCGCTTCAAATGTTTTACGCTGCGAAGAGACCACCTCCAGATTAAATATGGTTGTCTGAAGCCGATAGTCGGGTGTTCGCTCCCAGAATCGGGCTGCAACTCTGGCAAATGTTCCCGATTCAGCAAGATAATCGATGATGATGGGGGTGAGAAAATCAGCCGGAGGGACTGCCCATTCATGGTTTCCGAAGTATCGCACCTGGTGAGAATTGTCCCGCAGAACAATGCGACGGGTATCAAAAGCCGGATATACTTCCACCTCGTCCACTTCGCACCATGCATCCGGTTGGTGCATCGGGTCTGTCGAAATCATGGTAGAGTCATTCAGAGACTCAATGACATAGTATCTCTTTATAGCCTCTTTCTGAGATCCGCAGCCGGCCACTAAAAATGCAGTAATTAAGCTGAGTAGAATGGGTAGTCTCATATCAATTTTTTAATTGTTCGTCGGGAAGGTTTTTCTGTTTGTTTTTCCGGATAAGCAAAGACGGGTTGTTGTTGATTTTTCTTGAAGCCTCATCCAGATTGCGTAAAGTGGATTTTAGTAATTCCTGACTTTCCACAAAATCACGGGTTCCCTGATTTATATCGTCATCTACCTTGATGAGCAAATCCTGTGTGCGGGCAACTACTCCTGCCAATTCTTCAATCAGTCGAGTTATGTCAGATTCATTAAGTTTCCGGGTAATGTCCCGTGTATTGCCGATGATGTCAGCAATGGAGTCGCTGTCAATAAGTTTGTTGACTTTTTGGAGTGTTTCGTCCAGCGCAATGCTTGAACCCAGCAAATTTTCACTGATTTTGTTGGCATTTCGTATAGCTGATTCAACATCTGACTGATTGTTGTCAATCAGTGAGTCAAGCCGCAAAATGGTTCGGTCGGCATCCAGCGTTAGTTCATTGAAATTGCTGAGCAGCCGGGGCAGTTTTGAGAGTGTGTCAGGATGTGTAATCACCAATAAATTGTTGAGTACGTTCTCTACTTTTGTGGCAATAACTTCGGCTTTTCCTGTAATTTCAGATGTGAGAGAACTCCCGGGCTGAATGTATGAGCCGGGAGAAAGAAGGTTGGCTTCGTTAGTTCCACCTCTGATTTCAATGGCTTTCATGCCTGTTATCCCAAGTGAAACTATTTCTGCCTTTGAATCTTCCTTGATGGGGGTTCCCGGCTTTAATGACAATTCAACTACGATGCTGGTGACATCTTTGGGGTTTATGTTGATGTTAGATATGGTTCCAACGTTTATCCCCAGGTACTTCACAGTGCTTCCGACCTCCATGCCGCTGACCGATACATCCTGAAAGGATACATAATAGGTGTCGGTTTTTTCAAAAAACTCACGGGCTGTGAAGAATGCAATTAAAAAAATGAACATAGCCGAGCCCGCCAGTATAAATATTCCAAGTCTGATCTTTTTCGAACGGTTTTCCATAGTTTGCCTGTAAGGGTTGTGCTGACCTTAATATGCTTTTGCTTTCAGGTTTAACTCAAAGATAATCGTTTTTATTTTCTATCCGGTATTTTCCTGATGGTTTCTATGGCTTGTGAATGCTCGGAATTGAAAGACATGACCAAGGTCCCTTTAGTGCCATCATTGGATTCTATGGCAAAGCAGATCATCTCGTCTGCAGGGTCGGTTGGCCCTTCAAAGCGATAAGACTGAACAATTTTAAGTTGTTCGGGATTGAATTTCTTCTTGCTCCTCAGGGCTTCTATGCACTCTTCGGTGGCGCGAAAATCTTCGGTAAAACCGTCCTTGTTTAGTTTGTTGATTGCTTCTGATAAAGTATCCATAATGTTTTGTTTTAAGGTTTGGGAACTATTTCGTTTTCAAGTGGTTTTCCCTCTTTGAAGTCTTGAATGTTTTGAACCGTTGTAGTTGCTATCTGCTCCAGTGCCTCTCTGGTAAAGAACGCTTGATGCGAGGTGATCAATACATTGGGAAAACTCATCAGCCGCATGATATCTTCATCCTGGATGATGTTTTCAGAAAGATCATTAAAGAATAATCCTTCCTCTTGTTCATAAACATCAATGCCCAGGTAGCCAATATGTCCTTTTTTTAAACCTTTGATGGCATCTTTGGTCTTGATAAGTGCCCCGCGGCTGGTGTTTATAAGCATAACCCCGGGTTTCATTTGCTTAATGGTTGCCTTGTTAATCAGATGTTTTGATTCCGGGGTGAGCGGACAATGAAGTGAAATAATATCTGATTGTTCCAGCAATTGTTGAATCTCCATATATTTCACCCCTTTACTTTTTAAATCGTCATTGGGGTAGGGGTCCTGAGCAATAACATTGCAGCCAAGACCAATCATGTTTGTGCAAAATTCGGCCCCTATCTTCCCGGTTCCTATAACGCCTACAGTTTTTCCCTTGAGGTTAAATCCGGTAAGTCGTTCCAGCGAGAAATTACTTTCCCGCACACGGTTGTATGCTTTGTGCGTTTTTCGGTTAAGCGTGAGAATCAGAGCTAAAGCATGCTCGGCTACTGCGCTTGGTGAATATGCCGGAACTCTAACTACTTTAATGTTGTGTTTTTGTGCCGCTTCCAGATTGACATTGTTGAATCCGGCACAGCGGAGAGCGATGAGCTTAACCCCTTTTTCTGCAATGCTTTTGATGACGTCTGCATCCAATTTGTCGTTAACAAAAACACAAACGCCCTGATGTCCTTTCGTAAGTTCAGTCGTTTCGCAGTTCAGTGTGCCATCAAAGAATGTTAACTCAATGTCTGATTCTTTATTGACGTTCTTAAAATATTCTTTGTCATAAGATTTTGTATTAAAAAAGGCTATTTTCATAAAGTGCCGTTTTATTGGTTCTTTGGGTTATCTGTTTTCTGCTTAAAAGTTGTATTTGCTTTTTATTATGTGTCTGATCAGACCTTGTTAAATTAACCTCTTCGCGGGGTTTAATGTTCGATAAGTTAAACAAAAAAGGGTGCCCCTGCAAGAGACACCCTTTCCGGAAAAAATGAAAAAGCTTATTCTTCTTTGTTTTTGGATGCTTTCTCGTAATCGGCAAGTAATTGTTCCTGTATTTCGGGCGGAACCTTCTCATACTTGCTGTATGACATTGTGTAGAAGGCACGACCACCGGTGAGTGAACTCAGTGATGTGGAGTATTTATTCATCTCTTTGAGGGGGACCTTGGCTTTAATAACCTCAAAACCTTTCTCACTGTTCATTCCTTCGATGATGGCTCTTCGTCCCTGAAGGTCACTCATAACATCACCCATGCGATCAGAAGGAACTCTTACTTCCACATCATAAATGGGCTCCAGAATTTTTGGGCCTGCTTCTTTAAAAGCCTGACTGAAGGCGTGGCGCCCGGCCAGTTTGAAACTAATCTCGTTCGAGTCCACGGGGTGCATCTTACCGTCATATACACAAACCCTGATGTCACGGGCATAGGAGCCGGTAAGGGGGCCTTCTTCCATTTTTTCCATCAAACCTTTCAGGATGGCGGGCATAAAGCGGTTGTCGATGGCACCACCCACGATACAGTTGCAGAAAACCAGTTTCCCACCCCAGTTGAGTTCTACCTCTTCCGTATTTCTTACGTTAACCTTAAATTCCTGTCCGTTGAATTTGTAAACAGTTGGAGCAGGCATGTCTTCGTAATAAGGCTCAATGATAAGGTGTACTTCACCGAACTGTCCGGCGCCACCTGATTGTTTTTTATGCCGATAATCCGCCCGGGCCTGCTTGGTTATGGTTTCCCGGTATGGAATTTTAGGTGTTAAAAATTCGATGGGCAATTTGTCGTTATTCTCAATACGCCACTTCATTGTGTTAAGGTGAAATTCTCCCTGTCCGTGGACAAGGATCTGCTTCAACTCTTTGGAGTATTCTACCACAATGGTGGGGTCTTCTTCGTGCATACGCTGGAAAATTTCGCCCAGTCGTTCGTCATCACTCTCATTTACCGGCCGAACCGCCGTGCGGTATTTGGGATCCGGATATTTAATCGGTTCAAAAATATAGTTACAGCCTTTGGCGTTAAGCGTATGGTTGGTTTTTGTTTCTTTTAATTTAACGGTTGCTCCGATATCTCCTGCCTGAAGTTCTTCCACTTTATGACGGGTATTTCCTGCCACGCAATACAACTGAGACAATCTTTCCTTGCTTTCTCTGGTCATATTGTACAAATCCATGCCTTCTGAAACTTTTCCCGACATCACTTTAAAGAAACTCACCTCGCCGAGGTGTGGTTCTATGCTTGTTTTGAAAACAAATATGGAGGCAGGCCCGTTGGGATCGCAGGGAACATCCTCTCCTTTATTGTTCTTTTTTGGAGGCATTTGTGATACCAATGGGATAATGTTGCCCAGAAACTCCATTAATCGGCGAACGCCCATGTCTTTTACAGCTGAAACGCAAAATACCGGAAACAAGTCTCTTGCAACAAGTCCTTTGCGAATCCCGCGACGCATCTCTTCTTCGTCCAGAGATCCTTTTTCAAAAAATAGCTCCATCAGATCTTCATCATTCTCTGCAGCAGCCTCTACCAGTTCATTGTGTAACTGATCGGCTTTTGCTTTTTCGGCGTCAGGAATTTCCAGTATTTCGGGTTCTCCGCCATCGGGGCCCCATTTGTACATTTTCATTTTCAGGACATCCACCAAAGCATCAAATCCGGGACCTACATTTACCGGGTATTGAACCACCACCACTTTTCGACCAAAAGCCTCTTTGGCCATATCCATGGTGTTGTCAAAATTGGCTTTTTCATGATCCAGCTGATTGGCCACAAATATTACCGGTTTGTGGTAAGTATCTGTATAGCGAAACAGGTTTTCGGTACCTACTTCAACACCTTGTGCGGTATTGAGAACCACCAGCGCTGTGTCGGTTACATTCAGTGCGGTAATGGCGCCACTAATGAAGTCATCAGCTCCGGGAGCATCAATGAAATTTAACTTTTTCTCCTGCCACTCGGTAAAGAGTACCGACGAAAAAACCGAGTAGCCATATTCATGCTCTACCCGGTGATAATCAGATATTGTATTCTTGTTCTCAATATAACCTCTGCGGTTAACAACACCACCCTCGAAAAGCATTGCTTCAGCAAGGGTGGTTTTTCCCGAGCCGCTGCTTCCAAGCAGCGATATGTTTTTGATTTGATCGGCCTGATATACTTTCATAGCAGCATAAATTTAATAAAAGGTTAATAATATTCGTTAAAAAAGGGTTGAACGTAAAATTAGTAAATCCCTGAAAAGATACAAGTAATGGACGAAAAATTCTAATGGCAAAATGTTAATTATTGAATTTTTGTGAGAGGTGTGGTTAAATATAAGTCAATGGTTTTTCTAATCCCTGATTTTCCAAAAGGTTTTAGCCTGCTTTAATGACTGCGTCGATCTTCGATTCTTGAATTATTAAAATGACAGGCACTACTTAATGCCTGTCCATAAACTAAGCAAAATTTGTTTTTAGTACTGTTTCTGGTCAGAAAGTGCCAATTGCTAGACTTGCGAAGCTGCCAAAAACGGAGTTTACTAATCGTAAATGAGTATTTTGGCGGCAAGCGTAACGACGCAAGTGGTACTTTATGGACAGAAACTACTTAATCGAATCTGCAAGGAATACCGCGACTTCTTCAATTATTCCTTGCGGAATTTGGTTAATCCCCGATACAAGGTTGAAATCACTGAAATGTATTCATTGGTAAAAGTTAAATTGAAATTGTCGAAATACATCAGTAAATTGATTATCTGTTTTATCAAATGATGTACTATGAACCTTTCCGGTAGGGTCAAGAAGCTGGTTATTATTGTCGGTGAATCTGACAAAGTATATCAGCGCCCTCTTTTTGAGGCTGTTATTTATGCTGCAAAGAAATATAAAATGTCTGGTGTAACGGTAACCCGTGGTGTGTTGTCGTACGGAGAAAAAAGCCTTTTACACAGCAGCAAAATTTTTGCTCTTTCAGAAGATAAACCAATGATAATAACGTTGGTAGATGTGGAGGACCGCTTGAAAGATTTTGCTTTGATTATTAATCGTCTGCTGGACAAAGCCGGAGCGGGAGGTCTTATTACTTTAGAAGATGTGGAAGTACTCAGGTATGGCGAACATTATGATTGAGCCGTGATTTCTGTAAACTGCTTCAATAATGTCGGATCTTTTTCCAGAACATTTCCCACAACAACGATGTCTGCTCCTGCAGAGAATGCTGCTTTAAGTTTTTCTGGAGTGTTAATGCCGCCTCCAATCATCAATGGTGATTGCAGGTGTTCTTTTACCCGGCGGATCATGTCAGCAGAAATTGCATTCTTTGCTCCGCTACCGGCATCCATATAAATCATTCTTAAACCCAGCATTTCCCCGGCCATGGCGGTGGCAACGGCAATGTCGTTTTTCTCTGCCGGAATGGGGCGGGTCTGACTGATGTATTCAACAGAGGTAGGACTGCCCCCGTCTATAAGCATGTAACCGGTTGGGATGGTCTCCAGCCTGTTTTGGCGAATGGCCGGGGCTGCTGTTACATGAGCCCCGATTAACAGCTCCGCATTGCGTCCCGATATCATTGATAGAAAGAGCAATGCATCGGCTTTGTAAGATACCTGGGAGGGATGTCCGGGATATAAAACGACCGGGACATCTGTATGCTGTTTCAGATACTCTACCACCGGATCTACCGGTTGAGTTGTCAGACTTCCCCCAACCAGAATCAGCTCCGGATGATAAATGTTAATCAGGTGTGTTTGTTTTTCAAGGTCTTTGTCCCGGCACTTGTCGGGGTCAATCAATAGGGCCAGCATTTTGTGGTGCCGGTTTGTATTTTGGAGTATATGTGAATAGATGCTCAATGTTACCTGTAATAATATGATTAATGCTTTACTCTGGTTGTAGCAAATATACAATAGTTCCTGAAAAAGCAGGAACTTTTAAGCGACTCTAACCTGTCTTAATATGCCGTTTAAAGAGTCCAGGCCAGGTAAAAATCCTGGTGAATGAAGTATTGTAAGTTTAACACTTCAGGTGGTTGCGCTCTGTGAGCTACCCTGGCAAGGAAAATTCCACTATCGTCTTCGGGCGTGAAAGGTTGGGAAATGATTTGTTCTTTGAAGATGAGTCCCGGAATTCCACATTGTTTGAAAACTGCTTCTTTCAGGCACCAAATTAGGCCCAGTTGCCGTTCTTTCAGAACAGAATTATTGGATAAAAACGCTTTCTCTTCAGGGTGCAGAAAGCGATTCATAACTTTTTCAATCCTTGACGATGGGTATTCGATGTCCACTCCCGGAATCTTGTCTTTGGAAACTGAGATTGCTGCATACCCTTTCGTGTGGGATATGCTTATTTTGTCATTGCAATCAACCAGAAAAGGCTGTCCGTTATCTTTGTAACGCGCTGCGGGGTAGTGACCTGTAACCAGATGGATGAGAATTCTGGATGCCAGCCACTCCAGCCGGCGTGCGGGAAAACTCAGTCGCGACAGAAATATCTTTTCTTCATCCTTAAGGGGAGGCAGTATTTTAATTAGTTCTTCCTCTGTCTCGCTGATTTTCCATACCACTGTCAGAGGCGTTGAACCTTCTTGCTTCTTAAACAAAACCGGCATACTGCAACTATTTCCAGGTAAGTGTTTCCATCAGGTGAATAATGTCCTGCTTTACAAATTCGAGTACCGGGGCAATGGAGTCCTTGTTGGGGACTGTGTTGAAATATAGAGACCCACGCAGGAAATGGCGGGTGCTGTCGGTGACAAAAAACTGAGCCGGAGAGGCCGTATTACCTTCTATTTCATACAGTATGCCATAGACTTGTTTTTCAGGAGATTCAAAGAGTTGCTCTTTTATGGCATCAGCCTTAATGGTGTGTTTAAAAGCCAACTCCCGGTTGTCCTCAAGTAATTGATAAAGATTGCCTTCAACCGCTTTGTAGCTGATGTGTAATTTGGCATCAAACCGGGGAAAGTCAAGATTTACCCAGAAGGGCTCCTGTGTGCCGGTTTTGTCGGGTTTTAAACGGGCATATTCCGGAAACTCAAACGCATAGGGCAGTGTGGTGTCTGCTTTTTGATATGACTTTTCCGGCAGGGTTATTCTGAAATATCCCCTTGGTTTAGGAGCATAGTTGTTGCTACACGAAAAGAACAGTATTGCGAATAGAAGAAGTGAAAAACGTTGTATCAGTAGTCTTTGTGTCATAAAACCTGCCTTTTTGTAAATTTTATTTTCTTTATCCGCCGTTTGTCTGCTGCAAGTATGGTAAACTTGTATGGACCAATTTCTATAATTTCATGCTTTTCGGGGATAACCCCTTTCACTTCCAGCAATAACCCTGCAAGGGTCTCTGCTTCTCCTTTATAATCGTCGAATATTGACTCGTCGGTCTCTGTGATTTTTGCAAAATCCTTCAGCATGGTTTTGCCCTCAAAAGCTAGTGATCCGTCAGGCTGAACGGAGAAAAAATCTTCTTCCTCATCCAGTTCGTCACTGATCTCTCCCACAATCTCTTCAAGGATGTCCTCCAATGTTACAATTCCGGAAGTACCACCATATTCATCCACCACAATGGCCATATGTATTTTATTGGTCTGAAACTCAGTCAGCAGATCATTGATTCTCTTTGTTTCCGGAACATAAAAAGCGGGCCGAATCAGGTTTTGCCATCTGAATGTATTGTCTTTTCCCAGGTGAGGCAGCAGGTCTTTTACATAGAGGATCCCTTTCACGTTGTCGGGGGTTTCCTCAAAAACCGGAATCCTTGAGTAGCCTGACTCCACGATGACCGACAATACTTTGTTGAAATCACTTTTGATGTCTATATCTGTTACATCTACTCTGGAGGTCATAATCTCTCCCGCGTTGATGTTTCCGAAAGTTACAATGCTTTTGAGAATTTCTTTCTCTTCAAAGACTTCATCCCCTGTAAGATCCAGCGCATCGGATAAATCATCCAGTGAGAGATTTCGTGCTCGTTGTGCAGCCTTATTTCTTACGTACTCCGAAGATTTTACCAAAAGGATGCTGAGTGGCTTCAGCAGATTGGTCGCGGTTTTTAAAGGAAATGCGACACGCAGGGCAAATCGGGCAGGTGATTGTCCTGCAAAAACTTTTGGCAATATCTCTCCGAAGAACAGGATGATGGCTGTGATGATGATTACATCAAATATGAACTTCAGCGTGGTGCTGTCTCCAAAAGATATTAACCCCGAGGAGATAAAGGCTGCCAATATTACAATGCCAACGTTGATGAAGTTGTTGACAATGAGTATGGTGGCCAGTAATAGTTCCGGGTTTTCCAGATGTTTGATGACCTGCTTGCTTCGGGAGGTGTTATTTACCTTCAGATGATCGATGTCATCGGGTTTGAGTGAGAAAAATGCAACCTCAGAGCCTGAAACAAGCGCCGATCCTGCCAGTAAAAAGATGGTCGCAAGAATGGCCACCCCCATACTTGTGGTGAATGGTTGTAGCGATACATCAAAAGCCATTAGAAGAAATCCCGACAGAAGAGGTTCCGTTTCCAAGGATGTAATTGTTTTTTTGTTGTTTATTAAAATGGAAGATCGTCTTCCTGTTCATTGCTGTCGTCTCCGGCACTGAAACCTTCATTTCCGGATGACTGATTTTGTGGGGCCATGCTCTGACCTGAATCCGGAGTCGGTTGTGCTCCTGAATTGCCACTGTATGAATTGTCATCAACGGCGGGATTGTCCGATTTTCGACCCAGTAACTTTACTGTGTCGGCGATTACTTCCGTAACGTACTTGGTTACTCCGTCCTGTTCGTACGACCGGGTGCGAAGCTTGCCTTCCACATACAGTTGTGTGCCTTTTTTGATATATGATTCTGCAACTTTAACAAGACCACGACGTACGGTAACATTATGCCAGTCTGTCCGTTCCGGAATTTGCCGACCGTCACGTGTGGTAAACCCCCTTTCGGTGGTTGCCAGGGTAAAATTGGCTACTCCTTCATTGTTGTCAAAATATCTTACATCAGGGTCTTTCCCTACGTTGCCTACTAAAATTACCTTATTTATCATTGTTTTCAGGTTTTGGATTTTAAAAAGCTAAAGTACTAAACTTTTGGCTGCATTTCATTATTTTTTCAGGATTTTTGATTTGTTTCCATTGGTCAGAAACTGCTGTATCTGTTGTCTGTGTTGGTTGTGAAGGGTGCTGTCGTACTTTTTATTTTAAGGAAGAAGTTTGCTAAGGTTTTCAGCGATAAGCTGTGGGAATGGAATTTCTTTGATTTGGGTGATAGGAATGGATTGAAAAGAGGTTTCATCCGTCCATCTGCTTAAAAATTCCTCAGTAGTTATTTCCACTCTGTAGAAACTGGTATGTAATTCCTGATGAGTGAGCAGGTGCCTCTTTTCCAATAACTTCTTGATGCCTGAAAACCCGGTGTTTTTGTTTTTTAGTTCTTTTTCAATATCATTCGAAGATGCCGGTCCGGGAGTTTCAATCAGCGGGAACTGATAAAGTCCTTTCCAGATATCCTGCCCTGTTCTCTTATTTATAATGATGTGTTGATTCTTTATTATTATAAGGTAGTGCAGATATCTTTTTTTTCTGGTTATTCGCTTTGTTTTTACAGGAAAACGATTTTGTGTTCCTGTGGCAAAAGCATCGCATGTTTCATTTACCGGACATTGCTCACAAAGCGGTTTTGCCGGTTTGCATATCAAAGCACCCAGCTCCATGATGGCCTGGTTGTGACCGGCAGGGTCTTTTTTATCCAGAAAGTCATCGGCAACTTTTGAGAAATGTTTCCGGCCTGCTGTGGAATCAATGGGTAAACCTGTGGCAAAGTAGCGCGACAGAACTCTGTAAACATTTCCGTCAACTACTGCATGCGGTAAGTTATATGCAAAAGATGCTATTGCAGCGGCAGTATAAGGACCAATTCCTTTTAAGTTCTTGATTTTTTTGTATGTTTGTGGCATCTTACCATTGTGTTCGTTGACAATGGTTTGAGCTGCCTGATGCAGGTTGCGGGCTCTCGAATAATACCCGAGGCCCTGCCAGAGTTGCATTAAGCGGGTTTCGGATGCTTGCGCCAATGCAGTTACATCCGGAAAAGCTTCAATAAACCTTTGGTAATAAGCCAGCCCCTGATCCACCCGCGTTTGTTGCAGAATGACTTCTGAAATCCATATTTTATAGGGATCTTTGGTGTCACGCCAGGGTAGTCTGCGACCATGCTCGATATACCATTCTCTGATTTGTTCGGGGAAATTGGTCATTATTAAAATTTTATGCAAAAATAGGGGTTTTGTTTTTTTTCTTATGGAATTCCTTTATCTTTGCATTCTGAATTTCGAAAAAGATGTCTAATTAGTTGATAATTAAATAATTTTATAAAGAGATGACAAAGGCTGATATTGTTAACGAAATTTCGAAGAATACAGGAATTGAGAAGGTTACGGTTCAGAAGACTGTTGAGGCCTTCATGGAAACAGTGAAAGGTAACCTGGTAAAGGGTAAAAATGTGTACCTAAGAGGTTTTGGTAGCTTCGTAGTGAAAAAACGTGCAGAAAAAACTGCCCGTAACATTTCCAGAAATACTACCATTATTATTCCCGAGCATTTTATTCCTTCGTTCAAGCCATCTAAGAGCTTCGTTACGAAAGTGAAAAACAATGTTCAGTAAAGATGTTTAACTGTTAAATTGAAAAGCTATGCCAAGCGGAAAAAAAAGAAAAAGGCATAAGATGTCAACGCACAAAAGGAAGAAAAGATTACGGAAAAACCGTCATAAAAAGAGAAAGTAATCTTTTGACCTCATAAGACTTAAAAGAACAAACTCCCCTTTTTGTGGTGTTTGTTCTTTTGTTATAAGTATAAAATCGCTCTTTGAAATAATTTTTTATTTAACTTAATTCGTATTGTGAGTGCAGAACTATTTGTAGATGTAACTCCCAGCGAACTTGTTATTGCATTGCTTGAAGATAAACGTCTGGTTGAACTCAGACAGGAGCAGAGTAATATCAAATTTGCCGTTGGCGATATTTATCTGGGTAAAGTGAAAAAAATAATGCCCGGATTAAATGCCGCTTTTGTGGATGTAGGGTATGAGAAAGATGCTTTTTTGCATTATTTAGATCTGGGGCCTCAGTTTCAGAGTCTTAATAAATACCTCAAACTCGCCAAAACCAAAAAAGGGAGTGTTTCATTGCACAAGTTCAAACCGGAAAACGATATTAATAAGAACGGGACTATTTCAGATGTGTTAACCGGTGGACAGGAAGTCCTTGTCCAGGTAGCCAAAGAACCTATTTCTACCAAAGGCCCCAGGTTGACATCCGAAATTTCCATTGCTGGTCGAAATCTTATTCTCATTCCTTTCTCTGACCGAGTGTCGGTGAGTCAGAAAATTGATTCTCCAGAAGAACGAAGCCGTCTGAAACGTTTGTTGCTCAGTATTAAACCTAAAAACTATGGTGTCATTATCCGAACCGTGGCTGAAGGTAAAAAGGTAGCCGAACTTGACAAGGAGCTTCGTACCCTCGTTAAAAGATGGGAAGATTCTGTTGCCCGTGTACGTGACGTTAAAATCCCCGGACTTGTCCTGGGTGAAGTGGGACGTACTTCGGCTATTCTTAGAGATCTTCTTAATCCCTCATTTCAATCGGTATATATTAATGATGCCGAAATCTTCAGGGAAGTGAAAGAATACGTTGAGTTGATTGCTCCCGGAAGAGAAAAAATTGTAAAACTTTACAGAGGTGATGCACCTTTGTTTGACCAGTTTGGAATTGAAAAGCAGGTGAAAGCCCTTTTTGGGAAAACTGTTTCCTTTAAGAGTGGCGCCTATCTTATTATTGAGCATACAGAAGCCCTGCATGTTATTGACGTAAACAGCGGTAACAGATCCCGGTCTTCATCTGATCAGGAAACCAACGCTGTGGAAGTTAATGTGTCTGCTGCTGAGGAGATTGCCCGGCAGCTTAGACTCCGAGACATGGGGGGTATTATTGTAGTTGATTTTATTGATATGCAAACGGCTGAACATCGTCAGCGCGTATTTGAGAAAATGAAAGAGGCCATGGACTCCGACAGGACAAAACACAACATCCTGCCACTGAGTAAATTTGGTCTGATGCAAATCACACGCCAACGCGTGAGGCCCGAAATGCATATTCAAACAGCTGAAAAATGTCCTGTGTGTAAAGGAACGGGGGAAATTACTCCTTCTGTCCTGTTTGTTGATTCGTTAGACAATCAACTCCGGTTTGTAGTGCAAGAGCAAAAATTGAAGAATTTGACCTTGTGGGTTCATCCTTATATTTATGCCTATCTGAAAAAAGGTTTTCCCTCTCAGGTACTGAGATGGAAACTGGATTTAGGTTTTGGCATCAAGGTGAAACCCTCCGACTCTATTGCATTTTTAGAATTTAAGATTTTTGATCAAAATAATATAAAGGTCGATCTCAGCTGAGATCGACCTTTTTTGTTTTCAGAGCATTTCTTCCTTATATTTAAGCATTGTGTATCGCTTAATGATTTCCTCTAAATTCTGATCGTATGGACAAATCTTCTTTTAACCGGCGGAACTTTCTTAAACTGGGTGCCGCTGCAACGGCCGGATTTATTTCTACTTCCGGGAAGATGCCTGCTGATATTTCCCGCGTGAATTCGGAGAAGGATGCCGTCATTTATCGACAACTTGGCAATACGGGGATAAAACTTCCTGTAGTTAGTTTCGGGGTCATGCGGGCTGATAATCCAAATATTCTTAAAGCCGCTTTCAATCTTGGATTTAAGCATTTTGATACTGCTCACGGCTATCAGGAAGGACGAAATGAAGAGATGTGCGGGGCTTTCTTTCAGGATAAGCCTCGTGATTCTTTTGTTATTGCAACCAAAGTCAAGCCGGAAAGAGATGCCTCCAGTGACGATTTCCTGAAAATGGTTGACCTCAGTCTGGAAAGGTTGCGGATGGACTATGTGGATATTCTTTATTTGCATGCAGTTGATGATGAAGCGTATCTTCACTCACCTGCATTTATTGAAGCATTGAAAAAAGCTAAGGAGTCGGGTAAAGTTAAGCATGTTGGATTTTCCACCCACCGAAATATGGCAAACCTGATTAATGCGGCTGTTGATAAAGGCTTTTATGAGGTAATTCTGACCACCTACAACTTCAGGTATGCCGGGGATAATGAATTGAACGCAGCTCTCAAAAAGGCCCATGAAGCCGGCATTGGAATTGTGGGCATGAAGAATATGGCCGGAGGATGGCTTGATGAAGAAAAAACCAAACCGGTAAACTGTAAGGCTGCATTGAAGTTTGCCCTTTCCAAACCTTACGTTCACACTTGTATCCCCGGAATTGTGTCTTTTGAAATGCTGATGGAAAACTGGTCTGTTGCTTCGGATGTAACGCTTTCTCCCTCAGAAGAAAGTGACTTGGAACTTGCCCGAAATGAACAGGGAATGTTTTGTTCTGGATGTAATTCATGCGTAGGTCAGTGTCCTCGAAACTTGCCGGTGTCCGATCTGATGCGTTCTTATATGTATAATTATGCTTATGCATATCCTGCAAAGGCTCGTGAAACGGTGCTTTCTCTGAATATTTCTGACGATCCCTGTTCTGGGTGTGTGGAATGCACCGTACATTGTAAAGCGGGTTTTGATGTAAAAGCTAAGATTACAAATATCGCCAGAATCAGAAATGTTCCCGGGGAGTTTCTTGTATAAAGGAATATTTGACCTGCTGAGTTATTGTTCATTTTTTAATTGCTATACCAATGAAACGAGCATGATATCTTTTAAGCATAAATATCACAAGAGAACATGTTTAAAAAATATTATGCGAGAGCGAAGCGGTTCCATTCGTTCTCAAATTTTTAATTAGTTCTTTATCACATAATTACAAAATTTTAAACGAATGAAACGAGCATGGCAACGGTTGCCTCAAAAGAGAATGTAAACAATCAACCATGCGAGTTCCATCAGACCAATACCTTAGATAAATTATTTACTGATGAAACTTTTGTTGTATTCTTTTGCATTGATGCTGTCTGCTTCGGTGAATGCCATTTCTTTTACACCTCCTCAAATAGAAGGGTGGCAACAGGAAGGAGAGGTTGAGGTTTTCGATCAGAGCAATTTATTTAATCATATCAATGGAGCCTCTGAGTTCTATTTTAGCTACAACTTCCAGAAAGTCTGGGTTGTTCGCTATAAAAAAGGGGATGCTGAATTAACGCTTGAAGTGTATGATCATGGTGATTCTAATCATGCCTTTGGCATATACAGCATGGAGCGTCCACCGGAAGCAGATGTGCGGAAAATCGGTGCTCAGGGGTATTATGAAGACGCTATTCTTAATTTTGTAGTGGATCGTTATTATGTGAAAATGAATTCATACCGGGAGCCAGGAGCGGGTAGCAGTGTGCTGCTCAAGACGGCCAATAAACTTGTTCCCGATTTAGCTGAGCATACAGATCTTCCTGCTGTGATTGACCTATTTCCACCCCAAAACCAGGTTCCCAACTCACGGCAGTTTATTCCCAACACATTTATGGGGCTGGAGTTTCTGGGAAGCGCTTTCCGGGCTGATTATGAGAATGAGGAGGGAAAGATAACATTGTTTATAATGGAAAGGGATGAAAAAGAGAAGATAGAAAAGATCCTTCGCAACTATTTTAACTTTGCTCAGATGGAAGTTCCCAGCCTGGCAGAGGGTGATTTTGTGGTTGAGGATCCTTTTAACGGTACTATTTATTTGTATTGGAAAGGTAATAATCTTTTCGGGGTTTCGGGCGACGATGTTCCAGAACTTAGAAACTCTGTTCTTAATGCCATTTTAAAATAGTAAAGTATTAAGTAAATAAAGGTTGTCCGGAAAATTATTTTAACCCCACCCCGGTGTTTTATAAGAAAATCCTGTCTTAGGCAGGATTTTTTTGTCTTTAATGGAGATTGCCCTCTTTGTTTTGTTCTCAAAATCCTATACCTTGTTTTGGTGTTTTATTAAAAAGTAGGATGAACCATGGGCAATGAAAATCATTACGTTGAGCTTTCAAAAATATTCAAAAGAAAAAAATCGGATCAGGATATCTTTCAGGAGTTGATGGCGTTTAAGGTAACCGAGGTGTTGCTTGTTGCCACACATTACGATTCTTACTCCATTGTTCGTGAGGGCCGATTCTTTGATAAAATTTTTGGAGAGTATCTTCAGCTTAACCTTTTTTCTGCCCCCCGTATTACAAGCGTGGCGACATATGATGAAGCTCTTTCGCTCATATCCGAACGCCGTTTTGACATGGTTATTCTGATGGCAGGCCTGGATAAGCAAATGCCTGTTTCTTTAAGTCAGGAAATCCGAAAAGAAAACAGGGAGTTGCCTATCTTGTTGATGGTCAACAATAATGAAGATCTGAAATATTTTGATGAGCCGTCAGCTCCCGGAGGGAGTATCGATAAGGTTTTTGTCTGGAACGGGGATTCCAGAGTCTTTCTGGCCATGATTAAGTATGTGGAGGATAAAAAGAATGTGGCCAATGATGTGGCAGTGGGGGACGTGCGGATTATATTGCTGGTAGAGGATTCGCAGCGTTATTACACCCGATATCTTCCATTGTTGTACTCCATCATAATGACGCAGACGCAAAATATCCTTACAGAGGAGACTTCGGACCAGACCCATAAAATACTAAAAATGCGGGTCCGTCCCAAGGTTTTGCTGGTCAGTTCGTATGAGGAGGCAGTTGAAATTGTGGATCATTATCTGGACAATCTTATTTGTGTCATTTCAGATGTCAAATATTCCCGCAACGGCAAGTTGGATCGGAATGCGGGGGTTGATTTGATAAAGTATGTCAAGTCGAAAACCACACTGCCTGCCTTGTTGCAGTCGTCAGATCCCTCCAATGCTCAAAAAGCTGAGGAAGTAGATGCCGATTTTATAGACAAGAATTCTGATACTCTGAGTATGGATATCTATAATTTTATCCATCAAAAGCTGGGGTTTGGCAATTTTGTCTTTACCAATTCAAGGGGCATTACGCTTGCCACTGCCCGGAACTTGAAAGAGTTTATTCGCTGTCTGCAGGATGTTCCTCCCGAATCCCTTCTTTATCATGCTCAACGAAACGGGATTTCCACCTGGCTGATGGCAAGGGGTGAAATTTCCATCGCCAAACGACTCAGGCCCTACAGAATCGAGGATTTTGACAGTACCACTAAGTTGAGAATGAAAATTCTGGATGTATTTGAGGAAGCCCGAATGGAGCGGTTGAGAGGGCGGGTGGTACAGTTCGATCCTGCGATGGTTCATATGGATCGGTTCGTGATGCGCATTGGAGATGGCTCTTTTGGTGGCAAGGGACGAGGACTTGCTTTTTTGAGCAATTTCATTGAGAATATTGATTTTAATGCCATCGTTCCCGAACTGAATATTAAAATTCCTCCAACAACCATTATTGGGGCCGGAGAGTTTACTGCGTTTCTGGAGAAGAACAACTTTCAGAAATCGGTCTATGACGAGAAAGATTTTGAAGAGGTCAAAAAAAGTTTTATAGCTGCCCGCCTGAGTGACGAGGTTGACCGGAAGTTGCGACAGTACGTTGAATATATGGATGCTCCGCTTGCGGTGCGGTCTTCCGGATTGTTTGAAGACAGCCTTTTGCAGCCGTTTGCCGGTGTTTTCACGACCTACGTTTTGCCCAACAATGATCCCAATCCCGAAGTTCGTTTTGATCAACTGGCTTCTGCCGTTAAATTGGTGTATGCCTCCATTTTTAGTCCCACTGCCAGAGACTACTTTGATGCAGTTCATTATAAGATAGATGAGGAGAAGATGGCAGTCATTATTCAGAAGCTGGTTGGGCAAAAAGCGCATGAGCGTTTTTATCCGCATGTGAGTGGAGTGGCACAATCATTTAACTATTATCCCTTTTCTTATATGAAGCCCGAGGACGGTTTTGCTGTAATCGGGGTTGGACTTGGGAAATATGTGGTAGGCGGGGAAAAGGCCTGGCGGTTTTGTCCCCGGTTTCCCAACCTGGAACTGAGTTCTCTGGGTGACCAGATCAAAGATTCTCAGGACTATTTTTATGCCGTTGATCTTGAGGATACCAGTTCAACCCTGATGGACGGAGGCGAGGATGCTTTTGTTCGGAAACTGGATATCTCCGAGGCCGAGGAGGATGGAAACCTCAAACATTGTGCAATGGTTTATGACATCAACAATGACCGGTTAACCACAGATCTTTCGCTGAGAGGACCCCGGGTGTTGAATTTTGCCAATATCCTGAAATATGATTTGGTTCCGCTGCCTCATGCATTGGATGTGCTGTTGCGTTACTTCAGGGAAGCCATGGGGGCTCCGGTGGAAATAGAGTTTGCCCTGGATCTGGATGCTGCCCCTAATGGACATCCTACTTTGTGGTTGTTGCAGATAAAACCTTTGATCAGGTTGGAGAATCATGTGGATGTGAATTTTGATGAGGTTAGGGAAGAACGCATCGTTTTGAAATCTGAAAAAGGGATGGGAAATGGCCGGTACGAACATATTAGCCATTTGATATTTATGGACGTGGAAAAATTTGATCGTATCAAGACCCGGGAGATGGCTGCTGAGATGGCTGAGTTGAACAGAAAAATGGAGAAAGAGGGGAATGAGTATGTTTTAATTGGTCCCGGTCGCTGGGGAACACGCGATCCATCAACAGGAATTCCTGTTTACTGGTCGCAAATTTCGCAGGCAAGAGTTGTTGTTGAGATGGGACTGCCCGATTTTCCTCTCGACGCTTCGCTGGGATCACATTTCTTTCACAACGTCACCTCCATGAATGTTGGTTATTTTTCCGTCAGGAGAACCACAGATGCGGAATTTGTGGATCTGGACTTTCTTAAGGCGCAAACACCGGTCGAGGAGACAAAATATTTTAAAGTAATTCAGTTTGAAAAGCCGTTAACGGTTCTGATGGATGGAAAAACGCAGAAAGCGGTCGTAATGTGGAACTAGTAGTGCGATCACAAAATACTAATTATTATTTTACATCCCTTTTTTCTGCGTTAAGTTTTTCGCTGTAGTTAGCTTGTCTTGAAAAAACAAAAATATCATCAAAGCAAACAGCCCGACGATTGTTTCGCCGGGCTGTTCTCTGATATTTTCAAACTAATTATTGCCTGTCCATAAACTAAGCAAATTTTTCTTTTAGAGCTGTTTTTGGTCAGAAAGTGCCAATTGCTAGGCTTGCGAAGCCGCCAAAAACGGAGTTTACTAATCGTAAATGAGTATTTTGGCGGCAAGCGTAACGACGCAAGTGGTACTTTATGGACAGAAACTTCTAATTATTGCAATTGACTGATGCCGTCGGTTTGCGCACTTCTGTCCACTTTCTTGATAAGTCCCTGAAGTACCTTTCCCGGTCCGATTTCTGTAAAGTGATCAGCACCGTCTGCCAACATATTTTGTACTGTTTGCGTCCATCTTACCGGAGCTGTTAATTGCGATACCAGATTGGCTTTTATGGTCGCCGGATCTGTTTGGGGTTTGGCATCTACATTTTGATAAACAGGACATACCGGGATGTCGAATTTTGTGTTTTCAATGGCTTCGGCCAACTCTGCACGGGCAGGTTCCATCAGAGGTGAATGAAAAGCACCTCCTACCGGGAGTTTTAACGCACGTTTGGCACCTTTTTCCTTCAACAGTTCACAGGCTTTGTCAATTCCTTCAAAGGTTCCTGAAATCACCAATTGTCCGGGGCAGTTGTAGTTGGCAGCAACCACCACATCGTCCACTGCATTGCAAACCTCTTCTACCACTGAATCTTCCAATCCTACAATGGCGGCCATAGTAGAAGGTTTTATTTCGCAGGCTTTCTGCATGGCCATTGCTCTCTGATAAACCAGTTTGAGACCGTCTTCAAATGACAGGGCTCCGGCTGCTACCAGTGCAGAAAATTCACCCAGTGAATGGCCTGCAACCATCTCTGGCTGAAAATCATTACCCAGGGTCTTGGACAAAATCACCGAATGCAAAAATATTGCCGGCTGAGTTACTTTGGTTTGTTTCAGATCCTCATCCGTTCCCTCAAACATGAGGTCGGTAATACGGAATCCCAGAATTTCATTCGCTTTTTCAAAAAGTTCCTTGGCCATGGGGTTGTTGTCATAAACATCTTTGCCCATTCCAACGTATTGGGCGCCTTGCCCGGGAAATACGTATGCCTTCATTTTTTGTTGGTTTTGATGAATTTACAAATTTCAGGCTGCAAATATACAATTGTTCTGATTAAATGTCTTGTTTATCAGGGAATGTTCTTTATTGGTTTATTCTATTAGTTAAATCCCAAATATTCAGAAAACTGAGCTTTACAATCTTTACAATCTTATTTTGGTCTATTTTTTCGGCATGGTCATACGGCCCGTGATAATCGGGATGTCCCCCTGTGTGAAACCACATAATGGGAATCACTTTCTCTGCAAACGGGGCGTTGTCACTTCCTCCGGTCGGATCTTCCATTGCTCCCCACCTTATATTCAAGTTGAGGTTTGCCTCCGTGTTGTTCTTATCAGTAAGGTTTTTTGCCTGCTCCCAGCTTTTTGTATATAAAAACGAAACAGCAGAGTCCGGTTTTTCCGGATTCGAACTTCTTCCGATCATATCGTAATTGTGATAATATTTTATTTTGTTCAAATCTTTAAAGGTGTGAACGAAGTGAGTGGAGCCGTGAAGACCTCTTTCTTCTGCAGTCCAGGCTGCGAAGATTAACGTCTTTTCGGGAATGGTTTCAGATTCTGCAAATGCTTTTGCCAGTGCAATAACCCCTGCAACACCGGAAGCATTGTCGTCTGCACCGTTGTAAATAAAGCCATCGTATATGCCCAAATGATCATAATGTGCTCCGATAACTATGATTTCGTCTTTGTTTTTACCCTCAATTTTTCCAATCACATTGCTACACATAAAAGGAGTTTCTTCTACCTGCACAGCAACCTCAATGCCGGAGGTCGAGGTGGGGAATTTTCTTTTTTTCTTTGCAATGGTGGTGTATTTTGATAACTCTTTCTGCCATTCGGGAAACAGCGCTTCTACGACACGGTGAGATACCTTGAAAATGGGAGGAGTATTACCAAGCTCGGTTCCGCTTCGGCGAACTGCGCGTTTATATATCCCTGAAGATCGTTTTGAAAGTTCTTTTTCCGCGTAATCTTTCTGGTCGTTATCTGCTGGCAGATGGAAGGTTGGATTTTCAGGATCAAATTCAAGGATGACAGAGGCTCCTGCTTCACGGGCAAAATTGTTTTTTATGTTTGCCAGTTCGCGTTCGGTAAGGGAGTTGTATTTTTGATGTCCATTAGACAAGGTGTCTCCCATTCCCGGGTATCCCTTTGCCCTTAAAAGTATCTTGTTTTTAAATCCGCCATTGGTCGTTTCTTCTATTCCATATCCCGCAAAAACAACATTCCCATTTGCGTTAAAGGAGTAATTTGTTGCCGCAGGGCTGAAATCAGTTTGGGAAGTAAATCGGAAACTTTGCTCACCTTTCTTTACTGCCAGAGTTGCTTCTTCAACTTTGCTCCATATCAGGGGTACTTTTTGGAGGTAATGTTCCGTGGTGTTATTTGGCTCAGAGTTGGAGTGGAAGGGCTGCAGGCCCAGTTGTTTAAACCTTGAGGCGATGTAGAGCGCTGCAATACCGGCTCCTCTTTTACCTGCTTCACGGCCTTCGAGAAGGTCAGAGGAGAGGAATTCGATATCACTCATAATTCCGTCGGCGGTGATGCCTTCCAGTGCTTTTCCCTTTTCAGGGGTAAGCTGAGAAAAGGCACATTGGGTGTAAAGGAGAAGCAATAATGAAATTAATGACAGTGCTTTCATAAGAATGATGGTTTTATTTTGTTGTGGAGAAATTTTGAATTAAGACCTGATACCGGGTGGTTAAAAATAGGAATTAATTTTTGCATGCGGGTTCCATTAAGCTAATATCACCGTTAAAGAAACTTTTTCTGATGTCTTGTAAATCTATTAAAAGTATTTTTAACCAAATATTTACAAGAATTTTTCAGCTTATATTATGTATTTTCAATTGAAAATTAGTACTTTTGCACCGCTTTTTTGTGCATCGGTGTGAAAAATGTTGAGAATCAGTGAGATTTTTAATGTAAAAAGACTACCTTTGCAACCCGTTTTAAAAGAGTAATTTAAGTTTAAAACAATTGTTTATATGCCAACAATTCATCAGTTAGTAAAGAAGGGACGGAAGAAACAGGTGGAGAAAAGTAAGTCGCCTGCTTTGAATGCATGTCCGCAAAGACGTGGTGTTTGTGTAAGAGTTTATACCACTACACCAAAGAAACCGAACTCAGCCATGCGTAAAGTGGCCAGGGTAAGATTGACCAACGGTAAAGAGGTGAACGCCTACATCCCGGGAGAAGGACACAACCTTCAGGAGCACTCCATTGTTTTGGTGCGCGGTGGAAGGGTAAAAGACCTTCCCGGTGTTCGTTATCACCTGGTTCGCGGAGCACTCGATGCTTCAGGAGTTGAGGGACGTACCCAGCGTCGTTCCAAGTACGGGACTAAGCGTCCTAAGAAGTAATTTTAGTTTCACTGTTTGGTCTTTGTTTATTGGTTTGTAAACAAAGGTTGAGTAAATGGTCGGGAGACCGTTGAAGACACGGATACAGCCAATAATAAAGCTAATAAACAAAAAGAAGAGATGAGAAAAAGTAAACCAAAGAAGAGGATTATTCTTCCCGATCCGAAGTTTAATGACACCATGGTGACGCAGTTCGTAAATAACATGATGTACGACGGAAAGAAATCCGTGGCTTATGCTATTTTTTACGATGCGATGGATCGTATTGCTGACAAAGCAGAAAAAGAGGGTAAAGCACCCCTCGAAGTGTTTAAAAAAGCATTGGAAAATGTTACACCCGCAGTTGAGGTAAAAAGCCGTCGCGTTGGTGGTGCAACTTTTCAGGTTCCAACAGAAATTCGTGCCGACAGAAAGTTGTCTGTGAGTATGAAAAACCTGATTGCATTTGCCCGTAAGCGCAGTGGTAAGTCAATGGCCGAAAAACTGGGTGCTGAAATTGTTGCCGCATATAACCAGGAAGGCGGAGCCTTCAAAAGAAAAGAGGATATGCATAAAATGGCCGAAGCCAACCGTGCATTCGCTCACTTCAGATTTTAAACTTAACTAAATAAAGGAAACCTTAATATGGCAAAGGCAGACTTAAAATATACCAGAAATATCGGAATCATGGCGCACATCGATGCCGGTAAAACAACCGCCACAGAGCGGATTCTGTTTTATACCGGTATGACGCATAAAATCGGTGAGACGCACGATGGTTCTGCTACAATGGACTGGATGGAGCAGGAGCAGGAGAGAGGTATTACCATTACTTCCGCTGCCATTACAACCAACTGGAAATACAACAACGAAGACTATAAAATTAACATCATTGACACCCCGGGTCACGTTGACTTTACTGTTGAGGTAGAGCGCTCACTGAGGGTTCTCGATGGTGCTGTTGCTGTTTTCTGTGCCGTTGGTGGTGTTGAGCCCCAGTCTGAAACCGTATGGAGACAAGCCAACAAGTATGGTGTTCCCCGTATGGGTTTTGTGAATAAAATGGACCGTTCAGGTGCCAATTTCTTCGAAGTGGTTCGTCAGGTAAAAGAAGTACTTGGCGCTAATCCTGTTCCTGTTCAGGTGCCCATCGGTGCTGAAGAGGATTTTCGCGGAGTTGTTGACCTGATTGAGAATAAAGCCGTTGTTTGGTTTGATGACGACGTATTGGGTGCCCGTTACGAACTTCAGGACGTTCCTGCCGAAATGGTGGACGAAGTGGAAGAGTGGCGCGGTAAGCTTATCGAATCTGTTGCTGAATATGACGATGAGCTGATGGAGAGGTATTTTGAAGATCCCGAATCCATCACCAAAGAGCAACTGATCGAGGTTTTGCGTAAAGCAACCATCGATATGAAAGTGGTTCCCATGCTTTGTGGTTCGGCTTTCAAAAATAAAGGTGTTCAGCGTTTGATCGATGCGATTGTAGGCTTCCTGCCTTCACCCGTCGATGTTGCTGAAATTGAAGGTGTAAACCCCCGGACCGGTAAAGAAGAGGCTCGTCCTCATGACGAAGATGCTCCTTTTACCGCTCTTGCATTTAAAATTGCTACCGACCCGTTTGTGGGACGTCTGGCATTTATGCGTGTTTACTCCGGAAAAATTGATGCAGGTTCCTATGTTTGGAACTCACGCACCGAGAAAAAAGAGCGGATTGCACGTTTGTATCAGATGAAATCCAATAAGCAGTTGCCCAGGGATACCATCTCAGCAGGTGATATTTGTGCCGGTGTAGGTTTTAAAGATATCCGTACCGGAGATACCCTGTGTGATGAGAAGCATCCTATTGCTTTGGAATCAATGGAATTTCCGGAGCCTGTTATTGGTGTGGCTGTTGAGCCTAAGAGTCAGAAAGATATGGATAAACTGGGTGCCGGACTTGCCAAATTGGCCGAGGAGGATCCTACTTTCCGTGTTGAAACTGATGAGGAAAACGGACAGACTGTTATCAGCGGTATGGGTGAGTTGCACCTTGAAATTATCGTTGATCGTCTGAAACGTGAGTTTAAGGTTGAATGTAACCAGGGACGTCCTCAGGTGAACTATAAAGAAGCGATTACCAAAACTGTTGATCACCGTGAGGTGTTTAAAAAGCAGACCGGTGGTCGTGGTAAGTTTGCCGACGTTATTGTAAAGGTAGGCCCTGCAGATGACGATAAAGAAGGTCTTCAGTTTATCGACCTCGTTAAAGGTGGTAACATTCCAAAGGAATTTATCCCCTCTGTTGAGAAAGGTTTTAAAGATGCCATGAAAAATGGTGTTTTGGCCGGATTTAACGTGGACAGTCTTAAAGTTGAACTGATTGACGGATCTTTCCACCCGGTGGACTCTGACCAGCTTTCGTTTGAAATTGCCGGTCGCCAGGCATTTAAATCTGCCTGTATGAAAGCCAAGCCTGTGCTGCTCGAGCCTATTATGAAAGTGGAAGTGGTAACTCCTGAAGAGTATATGGGAGATGTTATTTCTGACTTCAATAAGCGTCGCGGACAGGTGGAAGGAATGGAATCTAAAGCCGGTGCCCGTGTGGTTAAAGCTAAAGTACCATTGGCCGAAATGTTCGGTTATGTTACTGCTTTGCGTACCATTTCATCGGGTCGTGCAACTTCCTCAATGGAATTTAGTCACTTCGAAGAAGTTTCTAAGAGCATTGCTACGGAAGTGGTTAAAGAGGCCAAAGGTAAAGTCGAATTATTATAGAAACAGTTCTCATCAACCATTATGAATCAAAAAATAAGAATCAAACTCAAGTCATACGATCACAATTTGGTGGACAAGTCTGCCGAGAAGATCGTTAAGACCGTTAAAACCACCGGAGCAGTGGTAAGCGGCCCTATTCCGCTGCCCACACACAAGCGGATTTTTACAGTTCTGCGTTCCACTTTCGTTAACAAGAAAGCACGTGAACAATACGAACTGGCTTCTTACAAGCGCCTGATCGATATTTACAGTTCTACTGCTAAAACCATCGATGCGCTGATGAAGCTGGAACTTCCCAGTGGTGTGGAAGTGGAAATTAAAGTGTGATCTAATTATTTAAATCTTTAAGCAATGCCAGGATTAATTGGAAAAAAAATCGGAATGACTTCCGTTTTCAGTGCCGAGGGGAAAAATGTTCCATGCACTGTTATCGAAGCTGGTCCTTGCGTCGTCACTCAGGTCAAAACAATGGAGACCGACGGGTATGAAGCCATTCAGTTGGCTTTTGACGAGAAAAGAGAGAAAAGTACTACCAACCCCTTGAAAGGACATTTCAAGAAGGCAGGAACTTCTCCCAAGGCCAAGCTGGTTGAATTGAAAGAATTTGAGAATGAACTCAAGCTGGGTGATGTCGTTACAGTGGATCTTTTTGATGAGAACACATTTGTGGACATTACCGGTGTTTCAAAAGGAAAAGGGTTTCAGGGTGTTGTAAAACGTCACGGATTCGCAGGTGTGGGAGATAAAACCCATGGTCAGCATAACCGTGGTCGTGCTCCTGGTTCTCTGGGTGCTTCTTCATATCCTTCAAGGGTATTCAAAGGCATGAGAATGGCAGGCCGTACAGGCGGTGACAATGTGAAAGTTGAAAACCTGAAAGTTATCAAAGTAATTCCCGAAAGTAACCTGTTGATGGTTAAAGGGTCTGTTCCTGGACCTAAGGGTTCATATCTAATTATTGAAAAGTAATGGAACTGAACGTAGTTAACATACAAGGACAGGAAACCGGCAGAAAAGTGCAATTGCCCGACGCTGTTTTCGGTATTGAGCCCAACGATCATGCCATTTATCTGGACGTGAAACAATATCTGGCCAATAACCGTCAGGGAACGCACAAATCGAAAGAACGTGCTGAAATTGCCGGAAGTACTAGAAAAATTAAAAAGCAAAAAGGTACGGGTACTGCTCGTGCCGGTAGTGTGAAATCACCTGTTTTCCGTGGTGGTGGTCGTGTTTTCGGCCCGCAACCGCGTGACTACCGCTTTAAACTGAATAAGAAACTGAAGCAACTGGCTCGTAAATCGGCCCTGGCATACAAAGCTAAAAGCAATGCCATCGTAGTGGTCGAGGATTTCCAGATGGAAGGTCCTAAAACGAAAGAGTTTGTGAATATTCGTAAGAATCTGAAGGTTGACGGAAAGAGCTCACTCGTTGTAGTGAAAGATCTCGATCGCAACGTTTACCTTTCGTCACGTAATGTTCCCAAATCAGAAGTAGCTACCATTGCCGGACTTAATACCTATAGTATTATGAAAGCACAATCGCTGGTTCTGGCCGAAAGCTCGGTGGAAGAAATCGCCCAACTTTTTAACGCTTAACAAATTAAGTCATGGAAGTAATAATTAAGCCTATAGTAACAGAAAGAATGACCTGGCTTGGCGATGCCCTGAACCGATACGGCTTTATTGTGGACAAGCGTGCCAACAAAATTGAGATTAAAAAAGCCGTTGAGGAAATGTATAGCGTTTCAGTAACCGAAGTAAACACTATGGTTTATGGTGGTAAACTGAAAACCCGTTATACCAAAGGCGGTATCATCAACGGACGGACCAATTCTTTCAAAAAAGCAATTGTAACACTAGCCGAAGGAGATAAGATTGATTTCTTTAGCAATATTTAATTGACATGGCAGTAAGAAAATTAAAGCCCACAACACCGGGGCAGAGA